>MDTD01101161.1_pt1 | contig 66816 bp, 71 predicted proteins | sample 811221 | NCBI WGS metagenome assembly MDTD01 (sample SAMN05326646, study PRJNA326480) | marine metagenome | isolation source: seawater | place: Pacific Ocean: South West | collected 2011
CCTGCCGGTCCACGACCACGTCAGGCGGAATGGGAAGACCGAAGAACGGGCTCGTCTCGGCGAAGGGGCTGAGCGGCATCGGCTGATCCCAGCTCAATGCGCCGCCGAGGCTGCGGCTGCCACCGCCCCGCAGACCCACCGGAACGAGGTCGTCGACGCCGTCCGCCAGCCGCGGACCGGCGAAGCGGACCAGAATCCCGCCATTGTCGACCCACGTGGCCAACCGGTCGTGGGCCTCGCCGACGACGCGCCCGATATCCGCCAGGACCATGACCGCGAGGTCGCGCTGAAGCAGGGCATCGATCGTGCCGCGGCGAACTTCCGCATACGGAGAGAGCGCACGCTCGACGTAGTAAAGCGCCCCCAGGAGCGGCTGGGCGCTCTCTATGTCCTCTCCCGACACCAGCCCGACCGGACGGCGGCGCCACCGGTCGTCGATCAGCACCACCCCGCCAGCTCCGCTTTCGCCCTCGATCTCCATACGCGTGACCGCGTTGGTGAGCTCGGCCGGCAGGTCGAGCCGCTTCGCCCCTTCCTGTGCCGTTTCGTCGAAGGTCACGGTCTCACGCGCGAGCAGCCGGCCATCGCCGCCCATCAACCGCACGGTAATCGGCAAAGCCGGGCCCGTTTCGGCGCGAATCGCCCGGACCTCCCACGTGGCGCTGTCACGCGCCGGCGCCCGTAGAAGATGGGCGCGATCGCTCGGCCGGTCCTCGACCACCGTCAGCGCGCCGAGACGCTGGAGCTTCCGCGCGAATGCATCGACGTCGTCGCTGGGAATGGAGGCGCTGCCGCGAACGCGGGCGGCGATACCGTCGGTGAACCAGACGACATGGGCGCTGCCCTGGGTATCGAGCGTCTCGAGCGCCGCCAACGCAGCGGCCCGGTCCACCGACCAGGGTTTCGGTTTCAGGCCGCGAACGACGTCACGGGCCTCGCCCGGAGTCAGCAGATCGGAGACGAAGGTATCGCCATCGGCCCGACTGCTGCGGGGTGCGGTGGTGACGACCACGACGGCCCGCCCTTCCCGCTCGGCACGGTCGATCACCGCGCCCATCGCATCCAGCCGCTCGTCCCAGCGCGGCGCTGCCGCCCAGCCGTCGTCGGCGACCAGGACCACGGGTCCGCTGCCGTAGAGGCTTTCCGCCGGATTGATCAGCGGCCGAGAAAGGGCGACGATAATCAGCGCCGCCAGAACCATCCGCAGGATGATCAGCCACAGCGGCGTCTTCGCAGGGGTCTCTTCCCGCTGCGGCAGGTCGAGCAGCAGCCGGACGGCGGGAAAACGGATCCGTCGGGGCGCCGGCGGATTGACCTTGAGCAGCCACCAGATCACCGGCAGCACCGCGAGCGCCGCCAGGACCCATGGAGCGGCGAAGGACAGGGCGGTCAATCCCGCCATGTCACGCGGCCCGCTGTGCGGCGTTGAGCGCCTGGTAGAGAGCCATCAAGGCAAGATGGGGTGGCCGGTCGGTCCGGTGGCTCAGGAACGTCCAGTCGGCGGCTCGCGCGATGGCGGCGACGCCCTGACGATGACTTTCGAAGCGAGTCCGGTATTCGTCGCGAATGGACTCGACCTTCCCGATCAGCACGGCGTTCTCCCCGCCCATACCGCTGAAACGGGCGCGACCGGTAAAGGGCAAAGTCTCTTCGGCCGGATCGACCACCTGCACCATGTGGCCGGTCACCCCCTGAACGACAAGACGGCGGATCGCCGCATCGATCTCGGGAAGCGGCGCGAGGAAATCACCGAACAGAACCACTTGCGAGAAACGGGGTACCGGCTGCTCGCCGGGCAGTCCCGACGGGGTTTCCTGAGCCTGGAGCGCCGCCACGGCCAGCCGGTCCATGGCGGTCATGCCGCGCCCTGGCACACCCGGATTGCCGAGCAGGCCGACACGCTCGCCACCACGGAGCAGCAGCACCATCGTCGACAGCATCAGCAGCGTGGCCCGATCGCCCTTCGAGTCGCCCTCGCCACTGGAGCGGTAGGTCATCGACGGCGAAACGTCGTGCCACAGATAGATGCTCTGGGCCGCCTCCCATTCCTGCTCGCGGACGTAGAGCTGGTCGGAGCGGGCAGAACGCCGCCAGTCGATCGACGCGGCCGCGTCTCCGAACTCGTAGTGCCGGAACTGCCAGAAGGTTTCGCCGACGCCAGAGCGCCTGCGGCCATGCACGCCCTGCGAGACCGTCGCGGCGACACGTTCCGCGGCCACGAGCAGAGGGGGCAGACGGCCGGCGACTTCTTCCGCACGCTGGCGCGCGGTGGCACCGCGCATGGTCGTCATGAAACGTTCAGCGAAGCGGTGCGCACAGAGCCGAAATCACCGTATCCATGGTTACGCCGTCGGCGCGAGCGCCGAAGTTCAGGTCCATGCGATGGCGAAGAACGGGGCCGGCCAGCGCCACCACATCGTCGATCGACGGCGACACGCGGCCATCCAGGATGGCGCGGGCCCGGCTGGCCAGCATCAGCGCCTGGCTGGCGCGCGGCCCGGGGCCCCAGGCGACGTTGCGACGAACCATCTCGATGTCGCTCGCTTCCGGCCGGCCACGGCGCACGAGGTCGAGAATCGCTTCGACCACGCTCTCCCCCACCGGGGTGCTCCGCACCAGACGCTGGGCCCGCTCCAGCTCATCGCTGGTCATGATCTGGCGGGGCTCGACCTGGCTTGTCCCGGTGGTCGCGATCAGCATGCGCCGCTCGGCGTCGATGTCCGGGTAGGTGATGTCCACCTGCATGAGGAAACGGTCGAGCTGGGCTTCCGGCAGCGGGTAGGTGCCTTCCTGCTCCAGCGGGTTCTGGGTGGCGATGACGTGAAACGGCGCCGGCAGGGCGTAACGCTCGCCGGCGATCGACACCTCGTGCTCCTGCATCGCCTGCAGCAGCGCCGACTGTGTCCGCGGGCTCGCGCGGTTGATTTCGTCCGCCATCAGAAGCTGGCTGAACACCGGCCCGTGGATGAAGCGGAACTCACGCCGGCCGCTCTCCGACTCCTCCAGCACCTCGGTGCCCAGAATATCGGCCGGCATCAGGTCCGGCGTGAACTGGACCCGCTTTTCCGACAGGCCAAGGACACTACCTAATGTTTCCGTAAGCCGCGTTTTGGCGAGGCCGGGAACGCCGACAAGCAACACGTGACCGCCCGAAAGCAGCGTGATGAGTGTTTCGTCGATGACCGTGTCTTGCCCGAATATGATCTCGCCGACATGACTGCGCACCGCGCCGATCTGTTCGGCCAGGGCTTCGATGTCCCTGAGCAGGTGGTCTTCGGGCGGCTCGGTTGAAGAGAGCGGCTGGATCATACCTTCTACGGGCCTCTATCTGGCACTCGGGGTGATATAGTCATGCGCATGCCGTCATTCGACCAGGTCGCACATCCAGCGATGAAGGAGGAGAAGACGAGAGAAACTCGTGAGCCCGCGCTGTGTGGAGACATCGATATGCGTATAAGCCGGGACGGCACGTGGTTCTACCATGGTTCGCCAATTGGCCGCAAATCACTGGTCCGGCTGTTTTCCACCGTTTTGCGCCGTGATGACGAGGGCCAATTTTGGCTCGTCACACCCGTGGAAAAGGCGCGGATACAGGTCGAGGACGCACCGTTCATAGCCGTGGAAATGACCGCCACCGGCGAAGGAGAGGATCAGGAGATCACATTCCGCACCAATGTCGACGACGAAGTGGTGGCGGGCCCCGACCATCCGATCCGCGTCGCGCAGGACGGAGACGAGCCGGCGCCTTACGTCCACGTCCGCGGTGGGCTGGAAGCGCGCCTGTCGCGCAGCGTCTTCTACGAACTCGTGGATCGGGCCGAGCTGCGTGCCACCGGCGGCGAGACGGTCATGAGCGTCCGCAGCCGCGGCACGCTGTTCGACCTCGGCGCACTGCCGGACGAAGCCGATGCGTGACGTAATCGCCGACAAGATCGGCACGCGCACGACCTACAGGGTGATCGCCGCATCGCTGCTCGACGAAGGAACCGGCACTCATTCGAGCGAAGGCCTTACCCCCGCCGCCGTGCTGGTTCCGATCGTCGATCGGCCCGACGGCATGACCATGTTGCTGACTCGCCGCACGGACCATCTGCACGATCATGCCGGTCAGATCTGTTTCCCCGGCGGTCGTGTCGAGCCCGATGACGACGACGCGATCGACACCGCCCTGCGCGAGACGGAGGAAGAGATCGGCCTCGACCGTCGCCACATCGATGTGATCGGGCGCCTCGATACCTGCGTCACCGGCACGGGCTTCGCCGTCGTGCCGGTCGTCGGATTGATCGCGCCGGGCTTCACCCTGACGCTCGATGCCTTCGAGGTGGCGGAAGCGTTCGAGGTGCCGCTGTCGTTCCTCCTCGATCCGTCGAACCACCAGCGGCGGAGCCTGGTGCACGAGGAACGGCGTCGGCACTTCTATGCGGTTCCCTATCACGACCGCTACATTTGGGGCGCCACGGCGCGGATGTTGGTCAACCTGCACGAGATTCTGTCGGAGCAATGCTGAAACTGCTCCTCACCAAGATCTTCCCGCTTCTCCTGCCGATCGCGATCTATCTTCTCTGGCTGCGCGCCGCCCGCAGGCGTGCGGCGTCGTCGGGCACCGCCAACCCGCGCTGGCAGGACGCACCGTGGACCTTGATGGTCGCGAGCGGCCTGCTGGTTCTCGTGATCGGCATGGTGAGCCTTGCCCTGTTCACCGGTGAAGAACCCGGCGGCACCTATGTGCTGCCGCAGTTCAAGGACGGCGTCGTTGTTCCCGGACATGTCGAACGGTGAAGCCCAGCGGACGGATCGATCCCCTCCCCTGGATGACCGCACCCGAAACGACAGCGGTCGTCGATGTCCTGACTGCGACCGGCGAACCGGCGCGTTTCGTCGGCGGGTGCGTCCGCGACGCCGTCTTGGGTCGCAGCGCCAAGGACGTTGATCTGGCGACCCCCCTTCCCCCGGCGGAGGTGGTGCGTCGCCTCGAAGCGGCCGGGCTCAAGGCGATTCCCACAGGGATCGCCCACGGAACGGTGACGGCCCTTTCCGGCGATCGGCACTACGAGATCACGACTCTGCGGCGGGACGTCGAGACTTTCGGCCGCCACGCCACAGTCGCCTTCACGGATGACTGGACCGAGGACGCGGCACGGCGCGACTTCACGATGAACGCCATGTTCTGCGATCGCGACGGCACGTTGTACGACCCTTTCCAGGGGCGGGACGACCTGGCCGCAGGGCGGGTCCGCTTCGTCGGCGATGCGCGCCAGCGGATCGACGAAGACGCATTGCGCCTGCTGCGGTTTTTCCGCTTCTACGCCCATTACGGACATCCACCTCCGGACAGGGAGGCGATCGCCGCCTGCGCAGAGAAAGCGGCCGGCCTCGACATTCTTTCGGGCGAACGCCTGCGAGACGAAATGTTGCGCCTCCTGGAGGCCGATACGGCGCCGTCGGTGCTGCGGCTGATGGCCGAACACGACGTCCTCCGCCATTGCCTGCCTTTGCCGCACATGCCCGATGAACACTCTTTCGGGCGGCTCGCGCATCTGATTGCCCTCGAACAACGTACCAGAGATGTCGATCCGCTTCGGCGGCTCGGCGCCCTTGTCATGGGAAGCACGGCCGACGAGGCACTCATCCTCGCCGGGCGTTTGCGTTTGTCCGTTGCCCGCGGCCGTCGACTGGCGCTGATGGCGGCTCCTTCGGCGGTGCTGTCACGCGGGGCGACGAGCGCAGACTTGCACCAGGCGATTTATCGCCATGGCCGGGAGGCGCTATTCGATTGGGCGTTGTTGGGGTGGGCGGATACACCGCCGCAAGAGGGGGAGACCACGTGGCGGCAGATCGTCACCGAGATCCGATCTTGGACGATACCGGTGTTCCCGCTGACAGGGCGGGACGTACTCGAACGCGGGCTGAAGCCTGGGCGAGGCGTGGGCCGGTTGCTCGACGCCGTCGAAACCTGGTGGGCGGAGAGGGATTACGAACCGACACGGGATCAATGCTTGCGTCAGTTGGAACGGCTGATCGCGGCAGCACCGCCCGAATAGGCTGCCGTTACGGGTATGCCTAGTGAGGATAGTGGTTGCGTCGACTATGCAATTTCCAATAATTGGCGGATTCTAGTAGGGTTTATTCTCCAGTTGCAGATGAGATGCGCACATCGGTTCGGGGGGCGATGTCGTAATCCTCGCCAGCCTTCGCGATGCGATAGGCGACTGCCGGGGCGGCTTTTCGCGATACCTCGCGTCAGTCGGCAAGCGCCCAGTTCACGTTCGGCCTCCAGACGGTTGCCGTGACACAATCATCCGCCGCGCGCCGCCATTCAGACTCCGCGACACAGGAGCGTCTGATCGAGGCTTTGGAGACGATCCCGGACGGGTTCTATCTGTTCGACCCGGACGACCGCTTGGTGATGATCAACCAGCGGGCGCGCGAAATGCTGGGGGACGACGGCGAACAGCTCTGGATCGGCATGCCGTTCGAGGAGCTGCTCCGCTTCCGTGCACCCGCCGTCGCCGACCCGCTGCACCAGCAGGAATGGGTGCTGTCTAGGCTGGAAGCTCACCGCAATCCGAAGAACGTCATAGACCAGCACTGGCGAGACGGGCGTTGGGTGCGGGTAAGCGAGCGCCGGCTCATGGATGGCGCCACTGTCACCCTGCTCACCGACGTCACGGCGATGAAGGAGCGCGAGACGGCGCTGGCCGACGTTTCGAACCTTCTGCGGACCACCCTCGACCATATCGGCAAGGGCATCATCGTCTTCGACCGTCACAGCCGGCTGGTGGCCTGGAACAGTCGCTGGCTGGAGATCAAAGACCTCCCTGACGGCTTCGCCTGCGCCGGCATCCCTCTCGAAGACATCATTCATTTCGATGCGAATCGTGGCGAGCTGGGAGACGGCGATCCCGAATCCCTCGCCCGCGAATCCATCGCGCAATGGGCCGTCGGCGAGGTGATGCGTTTCGACCGTGTCCGCCCCGACGGCACGGTCTACGAGGTGATGTCGAGCCCGATGCCCGACGGACAGCGGGTCGTGACCTTCACCGACATCACCGAACGCAAGCGCGCGGAGGAAGCCGCTCAGATCAGCGAACAAAGACTCCGCGACATCGTGGAGGCGGCGTCGGACTGGTTTTGGGAGACTGACGGCGAGCATCGGTTGACGATGCTGTCTGACCGTTTCCGCAACATGAACAGTGCCGACGTCGGTGAGGTCGTGGGCCGCAGCCTCGTCGAAGTGATGGCGGAATCGACCGAGGATACCGAGGTCTGCCGCGAGTTCGAAGAGATCCTCGCCGAACGGCAACCGTTCCGGAACGTCACCTGGAACATCCGTGACAAGAACGGGGAGAATCGGCATGTGCGCTTGAGCGGACGGCCGGTCTTCGACGCACTCGGCAGGTTCTGCGGCTATCGGGGCGCCGGCTCCGACGATACGGCGGCGATACAGGCGGAAGCCGAGGTTCGCCACCTCGCGCATCATGATCCGCTGACGGGCCTGCCCAACCGCGCGTTGTTCCACGACCGCCTGGCCAACGCCATCGCCGGCGCGACGCGCGGCCATACCTCGGTCGCCCTGGTTCTGATCGATCTTGACCACTTCAAGCATGTCAACGACACGCTGGGTCACCCCGCAGGCGATAAAGTCCTGACGGTCGTCGCTCAGAGGCTCGCGGCCTGCGTCCGCGGCACCGACACGGTGGCGCGGCTGGGTGGGGACGAGTTCGGCATCATCCAGACCGATGTCCACGACCCCGAAGACGCCACCCGTCTTGCCCACAGGATCGAGTCCTCGCTGGCCAACACCATGCCGCTGGACGGACATTCGGTGCAGATGGCGGCCAGCATCGGCATCGCTCTGTTCCCGTTCGACGCCCGCGAGCCCGAACGCCTGATCGAGAACGCCGACATGGCGCTCTATCGGGCGAAGTCCGAGGGTCGCAATACCCACCGGTTCTTCTCCTCCTCGCTCAGCCGTCAGGTCCAGGCTCATATGTCGCTGGTCAAGGCCCTCCGTTCGGCCCAGGCGCGGCGAGAGTTCCAGCTCCGGTTCCAACCGCAGATCTGCCTTCAGAGCGGAAACATCGTCGCCGTGGAGTCATTGCTGCGATGGAATCGGGGCGGTGTCATGGAGAATCCTCACTCCTTCATCAACGCCGCCGAAACCAGTGGCCTTATCCATTCGATCGGCGAATGGGTCCTGGAAGCCGCGTGCGGACAACAGCAGGCGTGGCGGGCGAACGGCTGCCCGCGGGTAAGGGTCTCCGTCAACCTGTCGACCATCCAGTTCCGCGACCGGGCCCTGCTCGGGATGATAGAGCGCGTCCTGTCCCAGTCAGGCGTTCCGGCGGAAGACCTCGAGATCGAGATAACCGAAAGCCTTCTGTTGAGCGAGCCGCGCGAAACGACGCGGGTTCTGCAGGCACTTCACGAGATCGGCCTGAACATCGCCCTCGACGATTTCGGCCTCGGCTATTCATCTCTGACGGTGCTCAAATCGACGCCCATCGACAGGATCAAGATCGACCCGAGCTTCACCACCCATATCGGGTCGGACGCGGCGGATCACGCCTTGGTGCAGAGTGTGGTGACGTTGGGGCATGGCCTGGGCGCCCGCGTAGTCGCCGAAGGTGTCGAGACCCATGGGCAATACGTGTCCCTCAAGGAGATGGGGTGCGACGAGGCGCAGGGCTTCTTCATCGGCAAGCCGGCCGACGCCATCGAGATCGAGCCGATGCTGAAGCGAGCGACGCCGATTCCAATCGGACCGATGCCCGACGGCGCGGGGGACGTCCCGCTGGCTACGGCCAAGGGCAACGGCCATGACGACGACACACTGCCACCCGGAAGCTGACATGACCGACGTGCACGGAAAGCCGGATGCCGAGTTCCGGAATCATCTGGCGCAGGGCCGCCTCGCCATGCAGCGCTTTCGAAAGAGCGGGCGCCTGGTCTTCTACCCGCGCCTGCTCTGCCCCGAGACCGGCGACGGCGCCTATGAGTGGGTCGACGTTTCGGGCCGCGGAACGGTCTATGCGACCAGCGTCATCCGCCCCCGTCCGGATGCCGGCGCGCCCTACAACGTCGCCTTGATCGACCTCGACGAAGGGCCGCGCATGATGAGCCGCGTCGAAGGCGTCGCACCTGAAGCCGTCGCCATCGGCATGGCGGTGGAGGCTTTCATCGGCCGCGAGAAGGATCAGCCGATCGTTCTGTTCCGACCGGCCGACAGCAGCGGCGGAGCAACGTCATGAACGACCTTCGCGGCGCGTCAGCGATCGTTGGAGCCGCCACGGCGGCGCTGGGCGAAGCCCCCGACCGCACCGACATGGAGATCCTGGCGGAGGCGGCGAAGAGCGCGCTGGACGATGCCGGCCTGTCTCTCGGACAGGTCGACGGGCTGTTCGCGACGTCGATGGTCCACAACATGGCGACCCTGTCGATCGCGGAGTATCTGGGCATCCGCCCGCGCTTCAGCGATTCGACGATGGTCGGCGGCTCGTCGTCGGTTGCCCATCTGCTGCCCGCGACACTCGCCCTCCAGGCCGGCCTCTGCGACGTGGCGCTGGTCTGCTATGGCAGCAATCAGCGTAGCGCGGCGGGACGGCTGGTCACCAACTCCGCTCCGCCGCCCTATGAAGCGGAATACGGCCCCCGCTATCCCATCACCGCCTATGCCCTCGCTGCATCCCGGCACATGTACCAGTACGGGACGACGCGGGAGCAGTTGGCGGAGGTGGCGGTCGCCGCGCGCGGCTGGGCGGCGATGAACCCGGACGCCTTCATGCGCGATCCGCTGACGGTCGATCAGGTCCTCGCCTCACGGCTGGTCAGCGACCCGCTTCGCGTCCGCGACTGCTGCCTGGTGACAGACGGCGGCGGCGCACTGGTCCTGGTCGCCGGCGAGCGCGCCAAGGACCATCCGAAACGGCCCGTCTATCTGCTGGGCCAGGGGATCGCTTCCTGGCACCGGAACATCAGTCAGATGCCCGACCTCACCGTCACTGCCGCGACGGAATCGGGTGCCCAGGCCTACGCGATGGCGGGCTTGGGACCGGCCGACATGAACGTGCTGGAGCTCTACGACGCCTTCACCATCAACACCATCATGTTCCTGGAAGACCTTGGCTTCTGTACCAAGGGTGAAGGTGGAGCCTTCGTCTCCGGCGGGGCGATCGGGCCCGGTGGACGCCTGCCGGTGAACACCAATGGCGGCGGCCTGTCCTGCTGCCATCCCGGCATGTACGGCATGTTCCCGGTGATCGAAGGTGTGCGCCAACTCCGCGGCGAATGCGGCGAGCGTCAGGTGCCCAGCGCGGCGACCGCCCTCTGCCACGGCAATGGCGGCGTCTTCTCCAGTCAGGCCACCGTCGTTCTGGGGACGGAAGAAACGATCTGAGGGCGTCTACCCGGTCGTCGATCAAGTCGTTCCGCTCGATCCGGGTTTCCCCGGATACTCATTTGCCCATCCCTTCCAGCGGCGCCAGCTTCACGTTCCAGCTCTCGAGTATCAGGTCGCGTGTGGCGTGAGCCAGTTCGAGCGACGGGACCCTGAGCTTGTCGACGGGGAGAGTGATCTGCGCGGCGGGTTCGTCCGGTATGACCTTGGAAAATCTGACCATCGCCGCCTCGACGTCTCTGTCTTCGACGATCGCGAGCGGACCCCAGTACAGTTTCCAGAACCCCTGTCGCGCTTCTTCCCACGTCTCGGGATCGGTGGTCGTCGCGAGTTGAGCGGCGACCTCGCTCGCCTCGAACGCAAGTTCGAGCTGCTTTCGAAGGAACGGCTCCTTGTTCGCCTGGTCGACCTTCAACCAGAACTGCCATCCGCCGACCGCTATCGTAAGGATGCTGAGAAGCCACGGAATGGCTATCGCCCAGTTCTGCATGCCGCCCCCTACGCCGCGTTAGACTGAAAACAGCATTACCATCTTCGGTACTGCGGTCGTTACAGGGGGAAAGAGGTAATATTTCGGTCGCAAGACCAGACGACGAACGCCTCCGTATCAGATCGGCGCCCGCCCCACGGTCATGCCGCCGCAGACGAACAGCGTCTGGCCGGTGATGAACGCCGCGTCGTCGCTGAGAAAGAACGCGACGGTGCCGGCGATCTCCCGCGGCTCGCCCATGCGGCCGACCGGGATCGACGCCCTGATCTCCTGCGTCACCGGACTGTCGGGCGGGTTGGCGGAGTTGAACAGCTCGGTCGCGATCGGCCCCGGCCCGATGCAGTTGACGGTGATCCCGTCGCGGCCCAGCTCCAGCGCCCAGGTGCGGGTGAACGCCATCAGCCCTGCTTTCGCGGCGGCGTAAGAGGTGCGAATTGCCTTGCCGGTAACGGCGCGGCTCGAAATATTGACGATGCGTCCACGGCCCTTGGCCCGCATCGCCGGTGTGAAGGCCTGGGCGGTGATCAGAGCGGCACGGAGATTGAGATCGATGGCCTTCTGGAAGCTTTCGAGGTCGGTATCCTCCATCAGTTGCGGGAAGACCGCCCCGGCGTTGTTCACCAGATGGTCGACGGCGTAATGCCCGGCGATGTCGGCCATGCAGTCCTTGGCGGCGTCAGCGTCGGTCAGGTCGACGCGGACCATGGTGCCGGGAAAGTCGTTGCCGCCGTCCTTGATGTCGCAACCGATGACCGTCTGGCCGTCGGCCGCCAGCCGCTCGGCGATGGCCCGCCCGATCCCCTGCGCCGCCCCGGTGACGACCGTTGTCCGTGCCTCCAATCCGACCTCCCCGATCTTCCCGTGAGCCGCGACCGATGATCGACCACGTCTCCATTGTCGTCGGCGATCTTAGCACCGCCGCCCGGTTCTACGATGCGGTGCTGGCGCCGCTCGGCCATACCCGACTCGTCGAGCGGGAGACGACGGTGGGCTTCGGGAAACGCTACCCCGAGTTCTGGATCAACCTGCGCTCCGGCGCGGCGGCACCGTCCGATGGCTTTCACGTCTGCCTGCGCGCGCGGTCGCCCGAAGCCGTCCGCGCGTTTCACGCCGCCGCCCTGACGGAGGGCGGCACCGACGACGGTGCGCCCGGTTTCCGGCCCGAATACCACGCCAGCTACTTCGCCGCCTTCGTCCGCGATCCCGACGGTAACCGCATCGAAGTGGTCACCTTCGTTCGGGATTAGCAGTACCGCCCCTTGCCGGGGGGTGGCGGTCGCGACTACCTTCCGCCTGCAATGAAGATCGACGGCATTCCCTATCGCAGCATCTGGGTCGATGACGACGGCTGGTCGGTCCGGGTAATCGACCAGACGCGACTGCCGCATGCCTTCGCCGTCGCGCGCCTGACGACGGCGGCGGACGCGGCGGAGGCGATCCGCGGCATGACCGTTCGCGGCGCACCGCTGATCGGCGCCACCGCCGCCTACGGCATCTGCCTCGCCATGCGCGACGACCCGTCGGACGAAGCGCTGGACGCCGCCTACGCTATGCTGCTGGCCACCCGGCCGACAGCGGTCAACCTGCGCTGGGCGCTGGATGCGATGCGCGACCGACTGCGCAACCGTCCGCGGGACGAGCGCGTGGCGGCGGCCTATGCCTGCGCCGCCGAAATCTGCGACGACGACGTCGCCACCTGCCGGGCGATCGGCGAGCATGGCCTCGGCGTGATCCGCGATCTGTGGGAGGAGAAAGGCCGGCCCGACCGGCTCAACCTCCTCACCCACTGCAATGCCGGCTGGCTCGCCACCGTCGACTGGGGCACTGCCCTCGCGCCGATCTACATGGCCCATGACGCGGGCATCCCGGTCCATGTCTGGGCCGACGAGACGCGCCCCCGCAACCAGGGCGCCTCGCTGACGGCGTGGGAGCTCGGCCGCCATGGCGTTCCCCACACGGTGATCGCCGACAATGTCGGCGGCCATCTGATGCAGCACGGTCTGGTCGACCTATGCATCGTCGGCACCGACCGCACCACCGCCGGCGGCGATGTCTGCAACAAGATCGGCACCTATCTGAAGGCGCTGGCGGCGCATGACAACGGCGTGCCGTTCTACGTCGCCCTGCCCTATTCGACGATCGACTGGACGATCGAGGACGGCGCGACCATCCCGATCGAGGAGCGCGACGCGGCCGAGGTCACCCGCATCACCGGCCGGACGTCGGGCGGCACGGTGGTGACGGTGACCGTGACCCCCGAGGGCAGCCCGGCCGCCAACTACGCCTTCGACGTAACGCCGCGCCGCTACGTCACCGGACTGGTCACCGAGCGTGGGGTCTGCCCGGCGACGAAGGACGGTCTGCTGAGCCTCTACCCTGAACGTAAATCGGCGTGAGCGTACCGGCCGATACGATCGAACTGCGCCAGGCGATCATCGACGCCTGCCGGTCGATGAATACGCTGGGCATCAATCAAGGCACGTCGGGCAATATCAGCGTTCGCACCAACGACGGCGGCTTTCTGGTGACGCCGTCGGGGGTTCCTTATGATGCGCTGACACCGGGCGGTATCGTCGCGATGGATTTCGACGGCACGGCACGCGGCGGCCTTCTGCCGTCGAGCGAATGGCGCATGCATCGCGACATCCTCGCCGCCCGCGCCGACGCGATCGCCATCGTCCATACCCACGCGACATTCTGCACCGCGCTTTCCTGCCTTCGAATCGACATCCCCGCCTTCCACTACATGGTCGCTGTCGCCGGCGGCACGTCGATCCGTTGCGCCGACTATGCGACCTTCGGTACGGCCGAACTGGCGGTCCACGCCGCCGCCGCGCTGACCGACCGCAAGGCCTGCCTGCTCGCCAATCACGGCATGATTTGTCTGGGTCCGTCGCTGGAAAAGACGATGGCCCTTGCGGTCGAAATCGAGACGCTCGCCCGCCAGTACTGGTACGCCCGGCAAGGGGGCGAGCCGGTGCTGTTGCCGGACGATGAGATGACGCGGGTGCTGGAGAAGTTCAGGACCTACGGCAAACAGCCGCAGAGCGAAGGCTGAGGGCGGAGCGCCCCCTCCACCACCGCCATCCTCGTGTCGAGCACGAGGATGGCAAATGGAACGGACTCGCCTCAGACTTTCCTGGATCGCGCGAGGCCGCGGGCCATCAGCAGCGAGGCCGAGATTCCCAGTATCTGACGCGCCGTCGCCCGGGCGGAGCCGTTCTTTTCGGGCCGTGCCGTATAGAGACGCAGGCGTGCCTCCGGCGATTGACGGAGGGCGGAACCGAGATCGCGCACCATCGTCCGTGGCAGATGGATCGTGCCTTCGATCGTCACATCGGAACCGCGGGCCTTCTGCAGGGCGCCGATGGCGACTCCCTCGATCAGGGTCGGCAGGTCCGCATGTCCTTCGATTCGCAGATGGATCGAACCGAGGTCGAAACCCTTCGCTTCGTCGTGCAGAAGGCCGTCGATGACGATCACGTAGGCGTTGACCCGGTTGCGCGGCACCGGCCGGTTGCGCTCGTCCCGCGCCAGTTCGGCACTGCCATAGCCGAAATGCATGGTGAAGCCGTCGAGCGTGATGACCAGCTCCGGCCCGGCGCCTTCGGTTTCGGAGGTGGAGAAGAGCGATATGAGCGGCATGGCGATCCTACTTTACCGTGGGAAGGCGCGGTTGTGGCTGCTTTCCGTGACCGGCCATGGGCGCCGAGGCTATTCTCGCAGCGATTTCGTGGTGAGAGGAGGTAGGCGATGAAGGTGGTCGAGCTTCGCGAGGCATGGAGCCTCGACAACCTCGTCCTTACCGAACGGCCAAGGCCGGAGCCCGGTCCCGGGCAGGTGCTGCTGAAGGTACGTGCCGCCGCCATCAACTTCCGCGACATCGTCATGTGCAAGGGCGGTTACGGGCGGTTCGCGGGCGAGCTCCCGCTCGTCCCGGTCTCCGACTGTGTGGCCGAGGTGGTCGGTCATGGCGAAGGTGTGACACGGGTCGGTGTGGGCGACCGCGTCTGTCCGATCTTCTGCCAGAAATGGATCAGCGGCCCGCCGACGCCGGAGAAGCTGTCGACCGCGCTGGGCGGTCCGCTCGACGGGGCGCTCGCCGAATACATGGTCGTCGATGCGGAAGGCGTCGTGCCCGCTCCGCCCCACCTCTCCGAACTCCAGGCGGCAACCCTCCCCTGTGCGGCGATCACCGCATGGAGCGCAGTGGTGACGCAAGGCGCCGTCACGGCCGGCGATACGGTGGTCGTCCAGGGCAGCGGCGGCGTCTCGGTCTTCGCGCTTCAGTTCGCCAAATGCCTGGGTGCGGAGGTGGTGGCGACGTCGAGCAGCGACGAAAAGCTCGAACGGCTGCGGGCGCTGGGTGCCGATCACGTCATCAACTATCGGACGACGCCGGACTGGGGAAAGCTCGCCAAGGCCATGACGGGAGGACGCGGCGCCGACCTGATCGTCGATGTGGGCGGGGCCGCCACCCTGCCCCAGGCGCTCCGCGCGGTCCGGGTCGGCGGTCAGATCGCTCTGATCGGCGTCGTCTCCGGCAATACGGTCGAGCTGCCCCTAGGCCCCGTCGTTACCCAGAACCTCCGTCTCCAGGCGATCACCGTGGGCTCGCGCGAAGCTTTCGAAGCGATGAACCGGGCGATCGAGATCAACCGGATCGAGCCGGTGGTCGACCGCGTGTTCCCGTTCACCGAAATCCGCGCCGCGCTCGACTATCTCGCCAGCGGCCAGCATTTCGGCAAGGTGTGCCTGAGCTACGAGTGAGGGGAGAACGCCGGCTTCACTCCGTCATGCCTGAGGAGGTGGCATCCAGAGGACGCGCGAAAAATGGGACGGTCCCTCGCCCGGGACGGTCCCTCGCCTAGGTCCTGGGTTCCCGCCACCCGCCTTCGCGGGCGCAGGCTTCGCGGGAACGACGAAGAGTAATAAGCGAGCGGATGGTGTCTGGCGCCGTTCCCCCACAACCCGTCAGGCCCGCGCAGGCGGGCATCCAGGCAGCGCGCCGCGGCCTTGCCCGCAGTGCTTCGCCATTCGCCGCATGGGCTCCCGCCTGCGCGGGACGACGAAAGGGGGCTGGGGCGTCATTGCGAGGCGCGCAGCGACACGGCAATCCAGAGCCGCCGGTCTGGATTGCTTCGCCTCCGGCTCGCAATGACGGAGCCGCTTGCGCTCTACCGTTTCTGGTACTGCATCGCCCCGAACATGGCGTCGCGGGCCTTGTCGTCCATCGGCCCCTTTCGGGTGCGGTCGGCGAGGACCTGAACGCCGCGCTGTACCGCCGGGCGGTCTGAGATCGCCAGGAACCAACGCTTCAGGTTCGGGTAGTCGTCGAGGTTCTGCCCCTGCCGCTCGTAGGAGCGCAGCCAGGGGAAGGTCGCCATGTCGGCGATCGAATACTGCCCGGCGAGATATTCGTGGTCGGCGAGACGCCGGTCGATCACCCGGTAGAGGCGGCTGGCCTCGTTCGTGTAGCGGTCGATCGCGTATTCGATCTTCCCCGGCGCGTACTGCCGGAAATGATGCGCCTGTCCCAGCATCGGCCCGACGCCGCCCATCTGGAACATCAGCCACTGGATGACCTCGTAGCGGCCGCGCACGTCCTTCGGCAGGTACTGACCTGTCTTCTCGCCCAGATACAGCAGGATGGCGCCCGATTCGAAGATCGAGATCGGGGCGCCGTCCGGTCCGTCCTGGTCGACGATCGCCGGCATCTTGTTGTTGGGGCTGATTTTGAGGAAAGCGGGATCGAACTGGGCGCCGGCCCAGATGTCGATCGGGTGGATCGTGTACTCGAGGCCGGTTTCCTCGAGCATGATATGGACCTTGTGCCCGTTGGGCGTCGGCCAGGTGTAGAGATCGATCACGCTTTCCTCCGTCGCTTGGGGAGCGGCCTATTCGGTGCCGACGATATCCCCGAACAGCACCCACTCCTTGCCGTCGAACTGCTGAAGCTGAAGCTGTTCGAGCGCCGCATGGTCGTCCGGTCCGGTGGTCACCGAAATGCCCGGCAGCAGGGTGGCGATTTCAAAGTGGTCCACGCTCAGCGCCTGCTTCATCAGGTTTTCGCGGGTGAGGTCGTCACCGCACTTCCGGATCACTTCGACCATCAGCTGGGCGACCGCATACCCGTAGATATTGAACAGGTCGGCCGGATCACCATCCGGATAGTACTGGGCCATGAACTCCCGATAGGCCTGGACCGCCGGATCGTCGTTCCACTGGGGATCGGTCGGGTCCTTCAAGTAGTAGGAGGAGATGATGCCCTTGGCCTTCTCCACGCCGGCCGGATCGATGACCGCCGCCTTCGACGTCGAGACGTTGTTCAGAAACTGCGTCGGATGCCAGCCGATATCGTAGGCCTTGCGGATCGCCTGCGCGGCGAACTTGGGCGTCGTCACGTTGAAGAAGACGTCGGCCCCGCTGTCCTTCAGCGAGATGATCTGGGAATCCACCGTCGGGTCGGTGACCTCGTAGGACACCTCGGCGACGATCAGGTCCTTGGCCTTGTCGCCCAGCCCTTCGTGGAAGCCCTCCAGGTAGTCCTTACCGTAGTCATCGTTCTGGTAGAGGATCCCGATCTTGGCGTTGGGGAGATTCTCCAGGATGTACTTGGCGTAGACCTTGGCCTCAGTCTGGTAGCTCGGCTGCCAGCCGGTGGTCCAGGGATACTTGTCGGGCTGGTCCCATTTCGACGCGCCGGTGGCCACGAACAGGTGCGGGACCTTCTTCGCGTTCAGGTATTTGACGATCGCGGTGTTGGTCGGCGTGCCGAGGTTCTGGAACATCGCCAGCACCTGATCCTGCTCGACGAGCTTCCGCGCCTGTTCCACCGTCTTCGGCGGGCTGTAGCCGTCGTCGCGCATGATGAAATCGATCTTGCGGCCATTCACGCCGCCCTGCTCGGCATTGACCTTGTCGAAATAGGCCGACGCCGCCTTGGCGATCGTGCCATAGGCCGACGCCGGACCGCTGAACGGGTTGGTGCTACCCAGCTTGATCTCGGTGTCGGTGACGCCGGGACCGTAATTCGCCGCCGCCGCGGAGCCGGCCGAGAGAGCCGCCGCAACGAAAATCGCCGCACTGTGGCGGCCGATCATGCGCATCATCCTTGGTCTCCTCTCCTTCAAGCGCGGGCCTTGTCGCCGGCCCGCTCACTCTCAGACCTCATCATGAAGCATTACGCCGTGCAATCCACGCACCGATTCGCCTGAGGAATCCTGCGATGCCGGACGGCATCACGTACATGAACACCAGCAGGAAGGCGCCGTAGATCGCCCAAGGCGCGGCCTGGGAGATCTCCTCCGAGATATTGGGGATGAAGACGACGAACAGCCCGCCATAGATCGCGCCGGTGAACGAGGCGAGGCCGCCGACCACCGCACCGACCAGGAAACTGATCGACAGGAACACCGAGAAGCTGTCCGGCGCTACGAACTGCACCACGATCGCCCCCAGCGCCCCGGCGACGCCGGTGTAGAGGGCGCTGACGCCGAAGGTCATGGACTTATAGAGCGGCGCATTGATGCCCATCGTCTGCGCGGCGATCGGATGGTCGCGGATGGCGACGATGGCGCGGCCGATACGGCTGTGGATCAGGTTCCATGCCGCCCAGAACATGACCAGGGCTATCGCCAGCGAGAAATAGTAGAGCCATTGGTCCTGACTGAGCGGCAGTCCGAAGGGCGGGTCGGGCTTGAACAGCACGATCCCCTGAACACCGCCGGTCCAGCTGTCGAAATATTTGAGGATCTGCGGCGTGGCGACGGCGAGGGCGAACGTCGCCAGAGCGAGGTAAAGCCCCTCCAGCCGGAGCGCGGGCAGACCGAACAGGAAGCCGGAAACCAGGCACACCACGCCCGCCGCCGGCAGGGTCCAGTAGTAGGCGATCTCCCACCGGTCCATCATGATCGCCGCGGTATAGGCGCCGATCGCATAGAACGCCCCGTGGCCGATGGAGATCTGGCCGTTATAGCCGGTCAGCAGATTGAGCCCCATCAGCGCGATCGCGTAGATGATCACCAGCGTGAACTGGAACGACCGATAGTCCGTCACGACCATCGGCAGCAGGAACGCGACCGCAAGGCCCAGGACCAGCGCCAGCGCCGCCCATTGACGACGGGTGAGGCCGGCGATGCGAATCACGGCGCCCGCTCCTGATTCGATTGCCGCCATCGCCTACACCCGCGTCACGACCGGCCGGCCGAACAGGCCGCTCGGCTTGATGGTCAGCACGCCGACGATGATCACCAGCGCCACCGTCAGCTTGAGCTCGGTGCCGATGAAGGGAACGAAGGTGCCGACCAGATTCTCGATCACACCGACCAGGAAGCCGCCGACCACCGCCCCGGTCGGGCTGGTCACCCCGCCCAGCAGGGCGCCGGCAAAGCCGTAGAGCAGGATGCCGACCATCATGTTGGGTTCCAGGAACACGATCGGCGCCACCATCATCCCGGCGACGGCACCGATGGCGGAGGCGAGCCCCCAGCCCAGCGCCGTCATCCAGCCGACCGGAATGCCCACCAGCCGGCTCGATTCCGGATTCTGCGCCGCTGCCCGCATGGCGAGGCCGATGCGGCTGAAATTGAAGAAGACGAACAGGATCCCCAGCATCACCAGCGTCACCCCGATCACGCCGACCTGATGGGTGCTGATGAAGGTGCCGAAGATCGGCTCCTCCGGGAACGGGCTGGGGAAGGGCTTGATCGTGTAGGTGAAGATCCAGCCGGCGACGCTGTTGAAGATCACGAACAGCGCGATGAAGGCGATGATCTGCGACAGGATCGGCGCCCGGTGCAGCGGCCTCAGGACGATCCGCTCGATCAGCACGCCGCCGATGAAGGAGATCACCAGCGTGAGCCCGAAGGCCACCCAATACGGCATGCCGATCTGGATCAGCGACCAGGCGACGTAGGTGCTGAACATCGCCATCTCGCCCTGGGCGAAATTGAAGTGCTCGATCGCCTGGTAGATCATCACCACCGCCAGGGCGACGCTGGCATAAATGCCCCCGGTGGCAAGGCCGGAGAGAACCTGTTGCAGAACGAGTTCCATCGTGCTCCCGGCGCCTCCCTCAATAGCCCAGATAGGAGCGTCTGACGCTCTCGTCGCTGGCGATCTCGTCCGCCGGGCCGGACATCACCACCCGTCCGGTCTCCAGGACATAAGCATAGTCGGCGAGTTCCAGCGCCAAGGCGGTGTTCTGCTCGACCACCAGCATGCTCACCCGGTCCTCGCGGTTGATGCGGGCGAGGATCGCGAAGATGTCCTGGACGATCAGCGGCGCGAGACCGAAGGACGGTTCGTCGAGCAGCATCAGCCGGGGTCTCAGCATCAGCGCGCGGGCGATGGCCAGCATCTGCTGCTCGCCGCCCGAAAGGGTGCCTGCCTGCTGGTGGCGGCGCTCGGCGAGACGCGGGAACATCGCGAACATGTGCTCGAAGTCGGCCTCGATCTCGGCCTTCTTGCGGCGGGTGAACGATCCCAGGCGCAGGTTCTCATCGACCGTCATCTTGGCGAAGGTCCCGCGCCCTTCCGGCACATGGGCGATGCCAAGACGGACGATGCTCTCGGTGGCGCGGCCGTCGATACGCTTGCCGTCGAAGCGGACCGTGCCGCCGGTGCGGATCATCCCGCACAGCGCCCGCAAGGTCGTCGTCTTGCCGGCGCCGTTGGCGCCGAGGATGGCGGTGACGCCCCCTTCCGGCAGGGCGAAATCGATCCCGTGAAGAACCTTGGAAGGCCCGTAGAAGGCTTCCAGCTTGTCCGCCTCCAGCAGGGCCGCCATCAGGCGTCCTTCCCCAGATAGGCGCGGATCACCTCCGGATCGCTGCGGACCTCGTCAGGGGTGCCATCGGCGATTTTGCGGCCGAAATCGAGAGCGATGACTTTGTCCGACACCCGCATCACCAGGTTCATGTGATGTTCGACCACCAGGACGGTGATGCCCAGCCGCTCGCGGATGTCGTGGATCAGCGCGATCAGTTCCTCGACCGCATCGTGGTTCATGCCGCCCGCCGGCTCGTCGAGAAGCAAGAGACGCGGCTTCCCGGCTAGGGCGCGGGCCAGCTCGACCTTCTTACGGGTCCCGAAGGGCAGGCTCGCCACCGTCACATGAGCGACGTCGTCCAGGCCGAGGAAGCTGATCATCTCGATCGCATCCTCGCGGGCGCGCGATTCTTCGCTGCGGATCCATGGCAGGCGCAGGGCGCTGCCCAGGAAGTCGGCCCGGGTGCGGCTATGGCAGCCGACCATCACGTTCTCCAGCACCGTCATGGTCTGGAACAAGGCGAGGTTCTGGAAGGTACGGCCGATGCCGAAGCCCGGCATCGCGTGGGGCGTCGACCCCACGATCGAGCGCCCGTCGATCAGGATGTCGCCTTCATTGGCTTTGTAGAGGCGGCTCAGGCAGTTGAAGAGAGTCGTCTTGCCGGCGCCGTTGGGGCCGATCAGTCCGGCGACGAGACCGCTCTCGACATCGAAGGAAACACCGTCCAGAGCGACGATGCCGCCGAAGCGCACCGTAATGCCCTCGACCTTCAGAAGTGGCGCTGCCGTCCGGGTCCGTTCCGGCGTCGCCATTGCCTGCGACTCTTCGCGTTCGCTTACCGTCGCGGCCGGCATCAACCTCCCCAATCCCTTCTCATTCGCCGGTCTCCGCCGGTCTTTGCGGAGCGATGATGGCCGATTTAACGGAGGCAGTCCATCGGCTAGGGCTATTTCTCCGCAAGGTGGGTCCTGATCCTGATTTCATGGGTAAGCGTGCGGTGCACCGGGCAGCGGTCGGCGATCCGCATCAGCGATGCCCGCTGCTCGTCGTCGAGATCGCCCTCGATCGTGATCTCGCGCTCGATCAGCGCCACCATGCCCTCCCGGCTTTCACAGTCCTCGCAATCTTCGGCGTGGATGTTCTCGTGACGCAGGCGAACCGAGAACCGCTCGACCGGCCATTCCTTGCGGTTGGCATAGAGACGCATCGTCATCGAGGTGCAGGCGCCGAGCCCGGCGAGCAGTAGCCCATAGGGCGTCGGTCCGCTGTCGAAGCCGCCGTAAGACTCCGGTTCGTCAGCCCGCAGCCGGTGCGGTCCGGCGGCGATCACCTGCGGGAACGTCCCTTCCCTGGTCTCCGCGACGACCACCTCGTCGGGAGCGGCCTTCGGCTCGGGCCAGTCGGACTGCCGCAGAGGCACGTAGCGCGCCGACCACGCCGCGAGGACGCCCGCCACATAGACCGCGTCCGCGCGGTCGGTGAGCAGATGGTCTGCCCCATCGAGCGAGACGAAGCTCTTGGGGTGGCGAGCATGGGAGAATATCTCGGTCGCGTTCTCGATCCCGACCTGATCGTCCAGCGGTGCGTGGAAGACCAGCAACGCCTTGCCGAGCTTCGCCAGCCGCTCGCCCATTCGTTGCTCGGCGATATCGTCGAGGAAGCCTTTCTCGATCCGGAAGCTGCGTCCGGCGAGCTCGACCTCGGCACGGCCCGTCCGCTCGATCTCGGCGATCGAGTCTTTCAGCAGGTGACGGACATGGCCGGGATCGAACGGCGCGCCGATGGTGGCCACCGCCTTGGCCTCGGGGATCGCCTGAGCCGCCGCAAGCACAGCCGTGCCGCCGAAGCTGTGGCCCACCAGGATCTCGGGTGCCGCGTATTCGGACCGCAGGAAGTCCGCAGCGGCGATCAGGTCGCCGACATTCGAGGAGAAATCGGTGTTCGCGAACTCGCCCTCGCTGCTGCCGAGGCCGGTGAAGTCGAAGCGCAGCACGGCGATGCCCTCAGCGGCGAGACCCTCGGCGATCCGCGATACCGCGAACAGGTCCTTCGAACAGGTGAAGCAGTGGGCGAACAGCGCATAGGCCCGGGGCGGCACCATCGGCCGGTCCAGACGTGCAGCGAGGGTGGCGCCGGTCGCGCCGCGGAACTCCAGCCTTTCGGTCTTGATCGTCATTGTCCGTCTTTCGCGCACTCAGGTTGATTCTGGGCGAGCCGTGCTCGGATCGCCGTCATTCGCTTCTCGTGGTTCGGGTCGTGAAAGCCCATGCGATAATAGGTAGTCGCGCGCCCCGTCGCGGCCGGTCGGAAGCGGTTGACCAGAGCGCGAAAGACCTGACGGTCACCGGTCATCTGATCGACGGTCAACGGCAGGGACCACGCGGCAAGCACGGCCTCGCAGGCGCCCTTGTTGATCATCAGACAGTTGGGATCGACCCAGCCGCCGAACCGCTTGGCGAACACCCCGGCGGCAGGCCCCACCGATTCCCATTCGTCGATGCAGAGCGGCTGCCCGGTTTCGGCATCGGCGAACCAGCGCAGCGACCACGCCCAGTCGGCGCCACGGATCGCTGCCCGCAAACTCGCCAGATGCTCGCGGTGCCACCAGTTGTCATCGTCCAGATAGGCGAGATAGCGGCTGTTCGCCATGTAGCTCAGGATCGTCCGCAAAGCCCCGCCGGAGTAATCCTTGTGCACGCCGCCGCGCCGTTCCGAGGTGGAGTAGCCCAGATCGACCACCGTGACGACGCAGTGGGGCGGCCGTTCGGCGAGGGCCGGCTGAAGAACCGTGCGGTCGGCGGCGGGATCGTCGATCCCGATCAGAATCTGGATCGTTCCCGAGAACGCCTGGGCATAGACCGACCTGAGGGCGGCCCCGATCGTCGGCCGGAGAAGCGACGGCATGACCACCGCGGCATCGAACACGCGCTGCAGGTCGAATCCGGGTTCGGCATAGTGGCGGGAAACGGCTGCAGGCTCCGACATCGCTGCTCCGAATTTTGGCGCGACTGTATAGGATTGGCGCATGACTACGGAACCGGAAGAGTCGCCCTTCTCCGCCGTCACGGACGGCGTCACCGTCGCGGTCCGCCTGATGCCCAAAGCGTCCCGCGCGGGCATCGAGGGCGTGACGCAAGACGCAGACGGCAAGGCCTTGTTGAAGGTCCGGGTAACCGCACCGCCGGTGGACGGCGCGGCCAATGCCGCGCTGGTCAAGCTGCTCGCCAAGGCCTGGCGTGTCCCGGCCCGCTCGATCACCATCACCGCCGGGGAGAAGGACCGGCGCAAGGTGATCCACGTCGCGGGCGACGCTCATTCACTCATGCAAGCCATCCTCGCGACAGCGGGAGGATCGACGGCCTGAAGGGGGGCGAGGAAATGAAGTTGACCGGAGCGACGCGTCTGTTCGGAATCGTCGGCGACCCGATCGCGCAGGTGAAGTCGCCGGCCGTACTGACCCGCATGTTCGCCGAGCGCGGCGTCGACGCTGTGCTGGTCCCGCTTCACGTCGCGGCGGACGATTTCGACCAATTCATGGACGGCGTGAAGCGGCTCCGGAACCTGGACGGGCTGGTGTTCACGGTCCCGCACAAGTTCGCCGGCTACCGCCACGCCGACGACGCATCGCCCGGCGCCCGCTTCCTCGAATCGATCAACGTCCTCCGACGCGACCGGACGACCGGCCGCTGGCATGGCGACATGTTCGACGGGGCCGGCCTGACAGGTGCCCTGGCGGACGCGGGGTGGGAAGCCGCCGGCAAGCGCGCCCTTCTGGTCGGAGCCGGCGGCGCCGGGTCGGCGGTCGCGCTCGCTTTGGTCGAAGCGGGGGTAGCCGCGCTGGCGATTCACGACGTCGACGCCGGGCGCCGCGACCGTCTGGTCGCCGGCCTCTCCGCGCGTAGCAGCACCACCATTTCGCTAGGCGATACCGACCCGACCGGCTTCGACCTCGTCGTGAACGTGACGCCTCTCGGCATGCGCCCGGACGATCCGCTGCCGGTCGACGTCGAGAAACTGACGTCCGGGACGGCAGTCGCCGATGCGGTTACGGCCCCGCCCGTAACGGCGCTCGTCCAGGCGGCCCGCGACCGCGGATGCCTTACCGTAACCGGCGTGGCGATGCACGCCGCCCAGACGGGCATGCTCGTGGACTTCCTGCTGGGCTGAAGACGGGGCGGCGCGCTTACTTCCGCTTGTCGCAGGCTCTTTGCCGGAGAAAAGCCGTGCAATCCGCCGCCGGGAGAGGCGGGCTGTAGAGATAGCCCTGACCGATGCCGCAACCTTCCTGCTTCAGGAAATGGGCCTGGGTTTCGGTCTCGATTCCTTCGGCGACGAGATCGAGGCCGAGGCTGCGCGCGACGGCGATGATCGCCCTGACGATCGCCTCGTCGTCGGACCCCTCCGCCATGTGCCGGACGAAGAGCTGGTCGATCTTCAGGCGGTCGATCGGAAAGGCACGCAGGTAGGCGAAGGACGAATACCCGGTCCCGAAATCGTCGATCGCCAGCCGCGCGCCGAGGTCACGAAGATCCTCCAGCATGCCGATGACGAATTCCGACCGCGTCATGATGCTGCTTTCGGTGAGCTCGATCTCGAGGTGCTGCGGATCGAGCCCGTTCTCTTCGACCGCGCGGCGAACCCCGCCGACGAGATCGGACCTCTGAATCTGAACGCCGGACACGTTCACGGCCACGGATACCTTCGGCAAACCCTCGGCATGCCACGCGACCATCTGGCGGCAGGCCTCGTGCAGCACCCAGTCGCCGATCGGAACGATCAGGCCCGACTCCTCGGCGATCGGAATGAACTGGTCGGGGCGCTGCAGCCCGAGCTCGGGATGGCGCCAACGGATCAGAGCCTCCAGCCCGACCAGCGCGCCCGAGCACAGATCGACCTGCGGCTGGTAATGAAGCTCGAACTCCTGGCGCTCCGTCGCTTCGTGGAGCATCTGGCGCAGCGACATCCTGGACTGCGCCTCGGCGTGCATATGCGCTTCGTAGAAACGGTAGTTGTTCCGCCCCGACCGTTTGGCTTCGTAGAGGGCGATGTCGGCCTGCTTCAGGACCTCGGTCGCCCACTCGCGGCGCGATCGCCTGCCGGGTTCGGGAACCACCATCGCCACACCGACACTGACGCCGACATTGATGCTGTGGCGCGCGATCCGAAACGGTTTCCCCATGCCGGCGACGAGCCGGCCGGCGATCGTCTTCGCCTCGCGCTGGCTCGGCACCTCCGACAGCGCCATGGCGAACTCGTCGCCGCCCAGACGGCTGATCGAGTCGGTCTCACGGAAAATCGAGCGCAGACGCCGCGCCACCGCCTTCAGCAGCTGGTCGCCGAAGGCATGGCCCAGCGTATCGTTCACGTCCTTGAAATGGTCGAGGTCCAGATAGAAGACTGCCGCCATCGTGCCTGACCGTTTCGCGTGGGCAAGGCAGTGTTCGAGCCGGTCGTTGAACAGCGCACGGTTGTAAAGCCCGGTCAGGGGATCGTTGAAGGCCAGATAGCTGAGCTGCTCCTCGGCCTTCTTCTGCTCGGTGATGTCCACCGAGACGCCGTCCCAGTGAACCTCTCCGTTGTCCAGGCGGTGAGGCTTGGAGACGCTGCGCATCCAATGAATCGTTCCGTCCGGCAGGACGACCCGGAACTGATAATCGAGCCAGGAAAGCTGGCGCGCCGACTCGTGATGGGCGGCGATCACCCCTTCGACGTCCTCGGGATGGATCGGAGACAGCCACAAAGTCGGATCGTCCTGCAGGGCTTCCGCGTCGAGCCCCATGGCATCGCGGATCGATGCGCTGACATAGGGCATTTCGATCCGACCGCCCGGCTTCAGGACCCGCCGGAAAACGATCCCCGGCAGGTTTTCGGCGATGCTCCGAAACCGCGCATCGATGTCCCGCCGGCCGGCCTCGGCTTCCTTGAAGGCGGTGATGTCGGTGTAGAGGCGGACGAGGCCACCGTCGCGCGTGCGCCGGCCGCTGACCAGCAGGGTCTTCCCGTCAGCGAGTCTGAGCTCGCCGGAAGGACCGGGATCGCGATGGGCCGCGATGCGCTCCTCGATCCATGCCTGCTCGCGTCCGGCGGCATCGGGGAATCCTTCACGCGCCGCAGCGTCACGAATGATGTCCTCGAAATGGGTGCCGGGTTGAAAACGGTCGGCAGTGTGACTGAAAAGCTCGCGAAATCGGTTGTTGCAGCGGATCAGTCTGCCGTCGGGACCATAAAGAACGAACCCTTCGGAGAGGCCTTCGATTACATCGTCGAGGCGGGACTCGGCGCGCTCGGCCCGGAGTTGCTCTGCGGCCAGCGCCTTTTCAATCTCGTCCCGCCCATCGGTCATCGTGGCATATCCTCGGCGAGCCCGCCGAGCGCGGTCGGCAAGGTTGTGTAACGTCTGCGACCCGAGGCCGTACTGTTACCGACTTGGGGGCAAGCTGCCACCATCGCCTGCATTGGAGAAGAACTCCGAGGATTCCAGCCATTCGTCAAATTTGGCTCGCCGCTCCTTACCGTACGTTAACAAAACGAGTGCCGGCATAGGAGTCTGCGGCGATACGATACAAAATAGTGCGCCGATGTCCCCAGTAGGGTTACCGCTTTCGCGGTATGGGCAAGCCTACGCGTGCCTCAGGCAACACGCTACGCGTGTGAGACTGGAAAATCTTCTAGGTTGATAAATATCAACAAAAAGGGCCGCCCTTACGGACGGCCCTTGGTTCGTCAGCGACCCTGCTGGCTCAAGAGCCTGAGGCGCAGGGCGTTGAGCTTGATGAAGCCTTGCGCGTCCTTCTGGTCGTAGACCTGATCGGCCTCGAAGGTGACGATGTCCTGGTTGTAGAGGGAGTTGGGCGACTTGCGTCCGACCACCGAGGCGCTGCCCTTGAACAGCTTCACTCGGACCGTGCCGGTGACGTGCTGCTGGGACTCGTCGATTGCCGCCTGCAGCATCTTGCGCTCGGGCGACCACCAGAAGCCGTTGTAGACCAGCTCCGCATAACGCGGCATCAGCTCGTCCTTCAAATGCATCGCGCCGCGGTCGAGGGTCAGGCTTTCGATGCCCCGCCGCGCCGCCAGCAGCACCGTGCCGCCGGGCGTCTCGTAGACGCCGCGCGACTTCATGCCGACGAAGCGGTTCTCGACCAGATCGACACGGCCGACGCCGTTGGCGCCGCCCAGCTCGTTGAGCTTGGTGAGAAGAGCGGCGGGGCTCAGGCGCTCGCCGTCGACCGCCACCGGATCGCCCTTCTCGAACGCGATCTCGACATAGGTCGGCTTGTCGGGGGCCGTCTCCGGCGAGACCGAGCGCGTGAACATGTCCTCGTCGGGCTCGATCCACGGGTCTTCCAGCACCTTCCCCTCGTACGAAATGTGGAGAAGGTTGGCGTCGGTCGAATAGGGCGCCTCGCCACGCTTATCGCGGGGGACCGGGATCTGGTGCTTCTCGGCGTAGTCGATGAGGGCGGTCCGCGAATTGAGGTCCCATTCCCGCCACGGCGCGATCACCCGGATGTCGGGCTTCAGCGCGTAGTAGCCGAGCTCGAAGCGGACCTGGTCATTACCCTTGCCGGTGGCACCGTGGGCGACGGCGTCGGCGCCGGTCGCCTCGGCGATCTCGATCTGGCGCTTGGCGATCAGCGGCCGGGCGATCGAGGTGCCGAGCAGGTAGATGCCCTCGTAGAGCGCGTTGGCACGAAACATCGGGAAGACGTAGTCGCGGACGAATTCCTCACGCAGGTCCTCGACGAAGATCTCCTTGATCCCCATCAGCTCGGCCTTCTGCCGTGCCGGCTCCAGCTCCTCGCCCTGCCCCAGGTCGGCGGTGAAGGTGACCACCTCGCAACCATAGACCTCCTGCAGCCAGCGCAGGATGATCGACGTGTCGAGTCCGCCCGAATAGGCGAGAACCACCTTCTTCACGTCACCGGCCATGTCCGTTCCTTTCACTCAAGCCCGTTTCCGCGGCGCGACTTATACACCAGCGATCGTCGTGATGACACGGGGTGGCGCCACCTTCTCGCGTCGTTCCCGCGCAGGCGGGAACCCAGCACCACGCGATGACCGCAGGGAACTTGTGCACGGCATCTGGTTGCCCGCCTGCGCGGGCATGACGGCTGGAGAGTCAGGCACTCTCCACCAAGTGACCGGTCTCGTCTCGGCCCAGCACCACTGAGAGACCGTGTTCGCTGGCGAAGCGGCGCACTTCGAACTCGATCAGGTGTTGGTCGATGCCCTCGGCATGCATGTCGTCGATTATCGCGACCTCGCCGCGGAGACGGTTGGACCAAAGGCGGGAGAGGACGACGTAGCCCGCTTCGGTCCCCGCATCCTCGACGATCAGCAGGCTGCCCCGGCCCGGCTCTTTCTCGAAGGTGGAGAACGTGACGGCGATGAAAGGCGGGCCGTCACCCGCCGCGGCGGCACGGGCCCAGATTTCCAGCATCGGCAGGTCGGCAGGGACGGCAGGCCGGAGGGTCAGGCCCTCAGATGCCATCGAGGATCGCCTTGCGGCGGGCCGCGTATTCCTCTTCAGAGATCAGCCCCTGGCGGCGGAGGGTATCGAGCTCGCGAAGCCGTCCCGCCGTGGTCCGGTCGACGCCCTCCCAGCCCTCTTCGACGCCGTGGTCGAACGGCCATTCGGCGAAGGCGTAGAGCCAGACCGCGACCACATTGATCAGGGGAACGAACATCACCAGCACCCACCAGCCGGAGTGTCCGGACTTATGGAGGATGCGCACCAGGAACCACACGAACAGCCCGAACCCGAGCAGCGGCAACCATGAGAACGTGTGCTCGTAGTAGAAGCCGTGCATGCTCATGGCGTCGCCGAGCTAGGCGGGCCGTCGGTCGAGTCGGGCTCGTCGGGGCCCCACCGGCTGAGGCCGAGGATCGCCGCGACGACGAAGAATCCAACGACAGGGATGAAGACCAGTAGAGAGAGCGCCGGGTTCAGTCCGGCGCGGACGAAGATCCGCCAGATCGGGACGATCAGGACCAGCGCAACGATCAGGCTGCCGCCGAGTGGCAGAGGGAACGGCATGGCCGGATCAGGCCGCCGGCACCGCTGCGCCGCGCTGGGACGCCCGCACCTTCTCGCTGGCGCTCTTCAGCTGTCCGCACGCGGCGAGGATGTCGCGGCCGCGCGGCGTGCGCACCGGCGAGGAATAGCCGCCGTCGTTGACGATCTGGGCAAAGGCGCGGATTCGGTTGTTCGACGAACATTCGAACGGTGCCCCCGGCCAGGGATTGAACGGAATCAGATTCACCTTGGCCGGAATGCCCCTGAGCATCGCCACCAGGGCATGGGCATCGGCATCCGAATCGTTCACGCCCTTCAGCATGACATATTCGAAGGTGATGCGGCGGGCGTTGTTGCTGGTCGGATAGGTCCGGCAGGCCTGCAGCAGTTCGGCGATCGGATATTTGCGGTTGATCGGCACGATCTCGTCGCGGATGTCGTCGCGAACGGCATGAAGCGAGATGGCGAGATTGACGCCGAGCTCCGCTCCGCAGCGCTCGATCATCGGCACCACGCCCGCCGTGGACAGGGTGATCCGCCGCTTCGACAAGGCGATGCCCTCGCCGTCCATCATGATGCGGATGGCCTTCGCGACGTTGTCGTAGTTCAGGAGCGGCTCGCCCATCCCCATCATCACGACGTTCGAGATCATCCGCGCATCGGCCGGCGACGGCCATTCGCCGATCGTATCCCGCGCGATCATGAGCTGGCCGACGATCTCACCGGCGGCGAGGTTCCGCACCAGTTTCTGGGTGCCGGTATGGCAGAACTTGCAGGTGAGCGTGCAGCCGACTTGGGAGGAAATGCAGAGCGCGCCGCGGTCCTCCTCAGGGATGTGCACCGACTCCGCCTCGTTGCCGTCGCCGAAGCGGAGCAGCCATTTCCGCGTGCCGTCCTCGGAAAGCTGCACATTGCTGACCTGCGGCCGTCGGACGGCGAAGCGTTCGGCCAGACGCGCCCGCAAAGGCTTGGCAATGGTCGTCATCGCATCGAAATCGGTGACGCCGCGATGGTAGATCCAATGCCAGAGCTGCTTGGCGCGGAAGGCGGGCTCGCCGATCGCCGCCATCTGCTGGACGAGTTCCTCGCGCGACAGCCCGACGAGGTCGATCAGAAGGCCGGCGTCGGCATCCTCCAACCGGATCTCCGGTGCGGTGGCAACGGCGGTGGTCATCCGCCGCAGGCCTTGGCGATCGCCTGATGCGCGTCGGTGAAGCCCAACAGAGAATAGCTGTCGGAGGTGTCGGTGCCGCGCGAGGACCGGCCGCGCACGGTCATCTTGACGCCCTTCCGCATCGCTTCGACCAGCGCCTTGTCGGTGCTGTCATCCGGCGCCCACGCGGTTTCCGGCGTCTGCGGGTGGGTGAACAGCTCGAACCGGTTACCGCCGTCGACCGAGACGGTGACGTTGCTGTCCTGATCGTAGGGATAACCGGCCTCGAAGCTCACCACGTCCTTCGCGCCGGTGGCGACACGCCGGGTGACCTGGACATAGGCCGGGCCGCGGCGGGTGTAGTCGCCTTCCTCCGATTTCGGAAAGCTGTAGATGTAGCAGACGTCCTTGCCGTCTTCCTGGTAGGTCACACCGACCCAGTCTCGATATTCGCCGATCACCCGTTGTTCCTGGGCACCGGCCGAAGAAATGGACAGGCACGCCGACAAGGCGGCCGCGGCTAAGGGAATGATTTTCATGGCGCAGCAAACATATGCGTGAGGGATGTCATTTGCCAGTCCAGGGGGCTCGGATTTCCGGTCATGCCGACTGCCGCGACCGCAATCCCTTGGCCGGGCCGAAGATGTGCTCGGGCAACGGGGTCGGCCGCCCATGGGGCGTCACCGGACGTTCCGCAAACCGCCCCAGACTCAACATGCGATCGTACATGACGATGGCACCCGCCGTCGCGACGTTGATGCAGAAACGGGTCGGGATACGCACTACGAAGTCGCACTTCTCCACCATCGCCTTCGACAGGCTGCCGCGCTCGCGCCCGAGCACATAGGCGGCACCGCGGGGATGACGAAAGCTCGGCAGGTCGACGGCCTCGTCCAGCAGTTCGACGCCGACGAGCGTACAGCGATCGGGCAGTGCCATGGCCGCAACGTTGGACCAATCGTAGTAAGGGACGCTGTCATGGGTTCGCGACGTATCGGACTTGGCGTCGCTCAAACGCAGGCCGGCATCGACCGTGAACACGAAGCTGGCGCCGAAGGCGTGCGCCGAGCGAAACAGGTTGCCGACGTTCATCGGCTTGCTGATTCCCTCGACCCCGATGCCGAAATAGCCCCGCGTCAGGTCCGCCATCGCTCGCCACCCACCCTCGTTCGCGGCTAACTGTCGCCCGAAATCACGCCGCAAACCGGCGTCGAAGTGGGAGAGATACTGTTGAGAGCAGTGCTGTGCAAGGCGTGGGGCGAACCTCTCGTCGTCGAGGAAGTCCCGAGCCCGGCCGTCCGGCCCGGCACCGTCAAGGTCCGCGTCGAGGCCTCCGGCGTCAATTTCGCCGACACCCTGATCGTCCAGGGCAAGTACCAGGTGAAGCCGGACCTGCCCTTCACCCCCGGCATCGAGGTCGCCGGGACGGTGGTCGAGGCGGGCGACGGCGTCACCGTGGCCAAGACCGGGGACCGGGTGATGGGCTTCCTGCCCTTCGGCGCTTTCGCCGAGGAGGTCGTGGTGCCGGAAGACCATGCCTACGTCCTGCCCGACAGCATGGACGCGGTCTCGGCGGCCGCCTTCCCCGTCGCCTACGGCACCGCCCACGGCGCGCTCGAATGGCGCGGCAGGCTGAAGCGGGGTGAGGTGCTGCTGGTGCATGGCGCGGCCGGCGGCGTCGGCCTCGCTGCGGTCGAGGTCGGCAAGGTCATGGGCGCCACCGTGATCGCCACCGCCGGCAGCCCGGAGAAAGTCGCGATGGCCATGGAGCACGGTGCCGACTACGGCATCGACTACAGCCGCGAATCGATCCGCGACCGGGTCAAGGAGCTGACGGGCGGCGCCGACGTGGTGTTCGACCCCGTGGGCGGCGACGCCTTCGACCAGTCGCTCCGCTGCATCAACTGGGAGGGCCGGATCATCATCGTCGGCTTCGCCAGCGGACGCATTCCGCAGATCCCGGCCAACATTCTGCTGGTGAAGAACTGCGCGGTGCTCGGCCTCTACTGGGGCGCCTATTCGGATCGCGACCCGGCCACCAAGCGGACCTCGCTGGAACTGCTTCTGAAGTGGCAGGCGGAGGGCAAGCTGAAGCCCCACGTCTCTCACGTCATGCCGATGGAGAGAGCCGCCGAGGCGCTGGCGATGCTGACCGAGCGCAAGTCCACCGGCAAGGTCGTGCTCACCACCGGGGCATGACCGGCAACGACCGCGTCCGGGGGCAGTACGAAGCCTACCCTTACCCCCATCGCAAGCCCGCCGACGAGGCGTGGCGGCTGGTCGTCGGCTCGCCGAGCCATGTACTGGAAATCAACCACTACCTGTTCGCCGGGCGGCGCGATCTGGCATCCGGGTTCCGGGCGCTGTTCGCCGGCGGCGGCACGGGCGACGGCGCGATCATGCTGGCCCAGCAGCTCGCCTGGGCGGGCGGCGACGCAGAGGTCGTCCATCTCGACCTCTCGGACGCCTCACAGGCAATCGCCAAGGCCCGTGCCGAGGCCCGTGGACTGAGGAACATCCGCTTCGTCCGCGGCTCTTTGCTCGATCTTCCCACGCTCGGTCTCGGCAGCTTCGACTACATCGACTGCTGCGGGGTCCTCCATCATCTCGAATCGCCTGAAGCGGGGCTCGAAGCCCTGGTGTCGGCTCTCGCCGATGGCGGCGGGCTCGGGCTGATGGTCTACGGCCAATTGGGACGGAGTGGCGTCTACGACGTCCAGACGATGCTCCGGATGATCGATGGCGAGGACGACGGTCCCGCCCGGATCGCGCGCGCCAAGCGCCTGCTGGCCGATCTTCCCGAAAGCAACCGGCTGAAGCGCAATCCCTTCATCCGCGACCATCTCCAGGGCGACGACGCGGGCCTTTACGACCTCCTGCTTCACAGCCGCGACCGCGCCTACACCGTGCCCGAGGTCGTCGCCCTGCTGGAAAGCGCCGGCCTCGCCCCGACCGCTTGGATCGAGCCCGGCCGGTACGATCCGTCGAGCTATCTCCGCAATCCGGACCTGAAGAAGCGCGCGGTCGCCTTGCCGTCCGCCGACCGCGCTGCGTTCGCCGAGCTTCTGGCCGGCAACATGAAGCAGCATGTCGTCTACGCGGCCCCCGCCGGCAGGGTCGCGGCCGCTGTCGCTGTGCCGGATTCGCCTGAAGCGATTCCGGTGCTGCGGGAACAGGACGCCACCGCCCTCGCCCGCGGCCTGAAGCCCGGCGGGACGCTCACCGCCACCTTCGACGGCCTGCAGCTCTCCTACCCGCTGCCGCGCCTGGGGCCGGCGATCCTCTCCCGCGTCGATGGGGAGCGCGACCTCGCGGCCATCCACAAGGATCTCGCCGCCGGCAATGCCAAGCTCGGCTGGGAGACGTTCAAGAAGGACTTCGACGCACTCTACGCCGGCATGAACGCCATCAATGCGATGGTGATTCGCTACCGCTGACCACCCCCGTCTTTGCAAGGCCTCTCCGTCGTTCCCGCGCAGGCGGGAACCCAGGAGGCGCGCGAGGGGCTTGCCGGACAGGCCACGGCACGGCCCCTGGATGCCCGCCTTCGCGGGCATGACGGCATTGAGATGAGGGTGATGTGGTCCCGCAATATCTTCGCCACCCCGTCTTTGCGAGCCGCAGGCGAAGCAATCCAGACGGCACCGGCGGCCTGGATTGCCGAGGCGCTTCGCGCCTCGCAAGGACGGTATTAAAACGACAGGCTTAGTCGGCCTCCCCGACCTCGCGGAGGTAGTAGATCAGGTCGAGCGGCGGCGGGGCGACATCGGTCGCAGAGAGCATGTCATGGACCTGGCCGCGATGGTGGGTCTGGTGATTGAAGAAATGCGCGAGCACCAGGCGCAGCGGATCTCGGTGCTCGGCTCCGCTCATGTTGGCGTAGACGACTTCCGCCGCGAGCAACCTTGCATCGTCATAGCCGTCGACGAGGCCGATGATCCGGGCGTCCTCGGCTTCCCGCGCGGCCCTCAGTGCATCGCGGTCCGGGAACAACTCGGTATCGAGCGTCGGGATCCCGGCCGGCACGCCGGTGATGCGGCCGAGCCACAGGCGGTCGCCGACCAGGACATGGTTCAGCGTCCGATGGATGCTGCCGAAGAAAACCGGCCGTTCAGCGAGATAAGCGGCCTCGGAGAGCGCCCCGCACGCCGCGTACAGCCGGGCGTTCGCCCAGGCGTTGTAGCGGGCGAACGTCCGGAAGTGACGGGCGTTCATCCTACGACGTGAAGGACGCCTCGGTCTTCTCGCGGACCTCGTCCAGGCTGACGCCGTCGGCGAGCTCGACCAGATGCAGCCCCTTCTGACCGACCTCGAACACGGCGAGATCGGTGATGATCATGTCCACGACCTCGGTGCCGGTGAGCGGCAGGTCGCACTTCTTCTTCAGCTTGGCCGAGCCGTCCTTGGCGTTGTGGTCCATCAGCACCAGCACGCGCTTCACACCGGCGACGAGGTCCATGGCACCGCCCATGCCCTTGACCATCTTGCCGGGGATCATCCAGTTGGCGAGGTCACCGTGCTCCGATACCTGCAGCGCGCCGAGGATGCTGAGATCGATGTGGCCGCCCCGGATCATGGCGAACGAGGTGGCGCTGTCGAAATAGCTCGATTCGGGAAGCTGGGTGATCGTTTGCTTGCCGGCGTTGATCAGGTCCGGGTCGACCTCGTTGTCGCGCGGGAACGGCCCCATGCCGAGCATGCCGTTCTCGCTCTGCAGCGTGACGTGGCGTCCTCCCGGGATGTAGTTGGCGACATCGGTCGGCATGCCGATACCGAGATTGACGTAGTAGCCGTCATGCAGCTCCACCGCCGCCCGCCGGCACATCTGTTCCCTGTTCCAAGCCATCGCGTTCAACCCTTTGCAGTCAGAGTGGCGCGCTTCGATTCCATTGCGGCGTCATGGCACGACCTGATCGCGCCATCCACGACTTCCGGACCGCGCCCCCTGAAGTCGTGGATCGTCCGGCCAAGCCGGACGATGACGAAAGAAAAGCCTACTCCCGCGTCGTGCGGCGTTCGATGCGCTTCTCGAAGTTGGCGCCCTTGACCAGACGCTGCACGAAGATGCCGGGCGTATGGATGAAATCGGGGTCGAGCTGCCCGACATCCACCAGTTCCTCGACCTCCGCCACCGTGGTCTCGGCCGCGGTCGCCATGTTCGGATTGAAGTTCCGCGCCGTCTTCCGGTAGATCAGATTGCCTTCGGCATCGCCCTTCCACGCCTTGACGATGGCGAGGTCGGCGAACAACCCGCGCTCCATGACATAGGTCTCGCCGTCGAATTCCCGCGTCTCCTTGCCTTCGGCGACCAGGGTGCCGACCCCGGTCTTGGTGAAGAACGCCGGAATGCCGGCACCGCCGGCGCGGATGCGTTCCGCGAGCGTGCCCTGCGGGTTGAATTCGAGCTCGAGCTCGCCGTCGAGATACTGGCGCTCGAACAGCTTGTTCTCGCCCACATAGGACGAAACCATCTTCTTGATCTGGCGGGTCTGCAGCAGCAGGCCGAGACCGAAATCGTCCACGCCGCAGTTGTTGCTGATCACCGTCAGCCCCTTCACCCCCGACTCCCGGATCGCCAGGATCAGGTGCTCGGGGATTCCGCACAGGCCGAAGCCGCCCGCCATGATGGTCATGTCGTCACGCAGCAGACCGTGCAGCGCTGCCGCTGCATCGGAAAAGACCTTGTTCACGTTTGCGCCTCGTTTGCTCGCTAGGAGACCGACGCCGAAGCCTCCGCGGAACGGCGTCGGAAAGGAAGGTTATTCCTTCGTTTCCTGCTCTTCTTGCTCGTCCTGCCGACGCTGGAACTCGTCGATCATGTTGACCGTGTCTTCCAGCATCTGACGGAGGCCGTCAAGGAAATCGGTCTGATGGCCCAGGGCTTCCCGGTAGTTGTCGGTGTTGGGACCGTCGATGACGAAGAACGACACCAAGTCGACCTGATGCTCGTTCTCGCTGAGCCAAGTGGCAAATTCACCGAGCTTGATCAGGTCTTCGTGAAAGCTGTGCCAGCGGTTGAAGGCCTGAAGCGTCCGCTGCTCGAGCTCGGCGAAGTTCGTGGGTTCGGCGCCGGAAGAGTCGTCGCTCACCTCAATCTCCTTCTTGCCGGCCGGGCCGACGGCTGAACGTGCTACCTCATGGGGTGATAAGCCGCGTGCGCCGGAACTGTCAACGTTCGTCTGGGCGACGGTTTCGGCACAAGAAGAGGAATGCGCGGGCGAAGCGGATGCCTCACGGGCAATTCGGCGCCGGCGCGTCGTGCGCCCGTCGAGGCGCAGTCCGATGCGCCGCCATGTCGATGACGGGCAACTCACCTTCGATCAGGTGATTTCACCTGATCGAAGGTTGCTCTAGGCTGCACGTTTCCCGCTCCGCCACCGGCAGTCCCGCATCTCGAACGTGACGTCCGGCCGGCGATCAACTCGCTGCGAGCCCCATGTCCGTGACCTTCACATCGTTCCGTCCGGCCGCCCTGTCGAGCCCCGTCAAGGCCGCCTTGTGGATGGTGGCGGCCTGCGCCGGCTTCGCGGCGATGAACGCCATCGTCCGCCATGTCTCCCAGACTCTGAATCCGCTGGAGGTCACCTTCTTCCGCTGCCTGTTCGGCATGGTGGCGATGCTGCCCTTCATCGCGCGCGGGGGCTTGACGGTGCTCCGCACCAACCAGATCTGGCTGCACGTCGCCCGTGCCGTGCTGGCGCTGGTGGCAATGATCCTGTGGTTCTATGGCCTCAGCCTGACACCGCTCGGACGCGCCACCGCGCTCAGCTTCACCACGCCCCTGTTCGCCAGCGTGTTCGCGGTGCTGTTCCTGGGCGAGGTAATGCGCATGCGGCGCTGGACCGCGACGCTGATCGGCTTCGCCGGCGCGATGATCATCCTGCGCCCCGGCGTCGAGGCGATGACCGCCGCCAGCCTGATCGTCCTCGCCGCGGCGAGCCTGATGGCCTGCGGGCAAATACTGGTCAAATACCTGCTGCGGAACGATTCTTCGAACACGGTGGTGTTCTACCTGGTGTTCCTGCTGACACCGGTCTCCCTGATCCCCGCCTTGTTCGTGTGGGAGACGCCGAGTTGGGAGCAGCTCTTCTGGCTGATCCTGCTGGGTATCATCGCCACCCTGGCCCATCAGTGCTTCGCCCGCGCGTTCGCCGGCGCCGACGCCACCGCCGTCCTGCCGTTCGATTTTACCCGCCTGCCGTTCGCCGCTGCATTGGGCTACATAGCCTTCGGTGAAATCCCCGACCTGTGGACATGGATCGGTGCGGCCGTGATCGTCGGCAGCTCGGTCTATATCGCGCGCCGCGAGTCCGTGATGCGACGCCGCGCGGCTTCGGCCGCACCCCCGGAACCGGCTTCGTGAGCGCAAGCGGCAGAGGACCCGCCATCGACGGCATCGTCGCCCGCTGGCTGCGCCTCTCGCCCAATGTGCGCGGCGCGATCTGGATCCTGCTCGCGGCATTGCTGTTCTCGTCGATGGGCGCGCTTGTGAAGACGCTGGGTGCCCGCCTCGACAGCTTCGAGATCGCCTTCTTCCGCTGCCTGTTCGGGCTGTTCGCGGTGCTGCCCTTCCTCGGACGCGAAGGGCTGGCGGGAGTGAAGACCAAGCGCCTGTCCGGCCACTTCCTGCGCGCGGTGCTGGGCGTCGGGGCGATGTTCAGCGGCTTCTATGCCGTCACCCACCTGCCGCTCGCCAACGCCGCCGCGATCAGCTTCACCAAACCGCTGTTCATGATCCTGCTGGCGGTGGTGCTGCTGCACGAGACGGTGCGCATGCGGCGCTGGATCGCGACCGGGATCGGCTTCGCCGGCGTGCTGATGATGGTGCGGCCGGGTCCCGACGGCTTCGAGTTCGCGGCCTTCGTCGCCCTGTTCGGGGCGCTCCTGGTCTCCGCGGTCCAGATCACGGTGAAGTCGCTGGCCGTCACCGAGCGGCCGGTCACCATCCTGGTCTGGTTCGGCGTCTTCTCGACCCTGGCGGCGCTGGGTCCGGCCATTCTTGTCTGGAAGACACCGACGCTGGTCGAGCTCGGCATGCTGCTCGCCGTCGGCGCGCTGGGTGCGTCCGGCCAGTCGCTCACCATCCGCGGCCTCCGCGTCGCCGAGGCCGCGGCGATCGCCCCGTTCGACTATGCGCGGCTGCTGTTTTCCGCCGGCTACGGCTTCCTGCTGTTCAGTGAGGTGCCGACGATCTGGACCGTGGTCGGCGCGCTGGTGATCGTCTTCAGCACCCTTTACATCGCCCGACGGGAAGCCCTGATGCGTGCCCGCGCCGCCGCCCTAGCGAAGGTAGGTAATGATGACCAGGGCGACGCCGAGCGAAAGCATCACCACGACCGTCAGCACCCGCCGGAGCACCTTGTACCATAGCGGCAACAGGCCCTGATTGGCCGCCTGGACGTCGAGCATGAAGGCGAGGAAGAAGCCGAAGGCGAGCGTCAGGAGAGCCGGGACCGGGAACATGTTGACGGCGCCCCAGCCGAGCAGCGCGGGGACCACGCTCCATCCCAGCCGCTTCCACGAAAGATGATCCGGCCCCTGCAACGCCAGACCCCAATGGACGGCACCGACGAAGGTCAGCACCACGGCACCGTAATTGATCAGGACGACCAGGGCGCGGACCGACCAGACGAAGGGTGCGAGCCCGATCGCGGCGGTAAAGGCGAGAAACGGCACCAGCCCGGCCAGGGCCAGCCAGAGCACCGGACGCGGCACCTCGCGCAGGATGACGACGCTGCCGCGGTCGGTCCGACCGCCGCTCGCCGGCCGGACGTCCTTCCCCTCGCCTTCGCGGCTCAAGACGCCACGATCCGGCGGGCCGGCCCTGCTTCGGGGGTCGATGAGAAGACCACGGCTTCAGGCGACATCGGCGGAGCCGTCTTCGCCGGCCAGCCAGAGCCGGGCGCGGTCGCGATGTACCGGCTTCAGATGGGCGCTCACCGACGCGATCGCGGCGGAGATCACCGCACCGTCGTCCAGGAACCCCATGCCGACGAAGACGTCGGGGATCATGTCGCTCGGCAGGACGAAATAGGCGAGCGCACCGAACAGGATCGTGCGAACGCGGGCAGGCGTTGCCGGATCGCTGGCGCAATAGAAAGCGGCCACCAGATCCTCGGCGAACGGCACCCGCGCCAGATTGCGCTTGAGCTTGGTCCAGAACCCGGTCTCGACGGTCCGACGCCGGAACGCATCATCGCCGACCGATTCGATCACCGCCGGCAGGTTCCGGGCGTCGACCATGTCAGGCGCGATCTTCACGCCACGTCGTCCATGAAGCGGGCCAGCGCCATGTCGCGCTCGCTCAAGCCCCCGACGTCATGGGTGCTCAACGTCACCTCGACCTTGTTGTAGACGTTGCTCCATTCCGGGTGGTGATCCATCTTCTCGGCCGCCAGCGCGACCCGCGCCATCCAACCGAACGCCGCGTTGAAGTCCTTGAACTTGTAGCTCTTGGTGATGGCGTTGCCGTCACCGCGCAGCGCCCAGCCGTCGAGCGCCGCGATCGCCTCGTCGCGCGCCGTGCCTTCCAGCTTCTTCACCATGCGTTCCTTCCTCGTTCCTCTTTCAAGGCACGGATTTTCGTTGTCCACCGCTTGGCGGAGGCTCAGGCCCGCCCCACATACCGAACGGTCAATGCCTGTTCCCCGACGCATGATGCCATCGCGCGTGCACCACGCCCCTTCCGCCGACGACATCGAAGCCCTGGCGCGGCAGGCGCTGGACGCGATCCCGGCGATGCTCAGGTCCTATGTGGGCGATGTAATCTTCCGCGTCCAGGACTTCGCCGACGACGAAACCCTCAACGCCATGGGAATCGAGAGCCCATTCGACCTGCTGGGCCTTTACCACGGCGTTTCCATCGATCGCCAGAGCACTGCCGCGGTTCGGCAGGATGTCGATATGATATTCCTCTATCGACGCCCCATTCTCGACTATTGGTGCGAGACGGGGGAAAGCCTCGCCGATGTGGTCCGCCATTTGGTCATTCACGAAGTGGGCCATCACTTCGGTTTCTCGGACGAGGACATGCACCGAATCGAAGACGGCGCATGAGCATATCGGCGGCCGGTACGAATTCTTCCGAAATCGGTATCCGACCGAGCTGCGACTCGTTTACATTCCGCACTGCGGGACCATATATAAGTCCAGTTTGAAACCGTCTTACTGAGCAACAGGGTGTGGAGAATGGCGGCTTACGAAAGAGAGGCGCTTCGGGCGCGTGCGGCCTCCGTATCGGATGTCGACGAGGGCCTGCGGGCGTTCATGATCCGCGTCTACAACTACATGACGCTGGGATTGGCACTGACCGGGGCGATCGCGTTCTTTACGTCGCAGTCGCCGGCGGTCTTCAACGCGATCTACGGTTCCGGCCTTCAATGGGTCGTGATGCTGGCGCCGCTGGGCTTTATCCTGGTGCTGAGCTTCGGCATCCAGCGAATGAGCTTCGGCACGGCGCAGCTCGTGTTCTGGGCCTTCGCGGCCGTGATGGGCCTGTCGATGGCGACCATCTTCGTGACCTTCACAGGTGAGAGCATCGCCAGGGTGTTCTTCATCACGGCGGGCATGTTCGCAGGGATGAGCCTCTACGGCTACACGACCAAGCGGTCGCTGGCGCAGTTCGGCTCGTTCCTGTTCATGGGCCTGATCGGCATCATCATCGCCTCGATCGTGAACATTTTCCTCGGCAGCTCGGCGCTGCAATTCGCGATCTCGGTGATCGGCGTGCTGGTCTTCACGGGCCTCACCGCCTACGACACCCAGCGCATCAAGGAGATGTACATGGTCTCCGACGGCGGCGAGATCATGGGCAAGAAGGCGATCATGGGCGCGGTCGCGCTCTACCTCGACTTCGTCAACCTGTTCATGATGCTGCTGCATCTGTTCGGCAATCGCGAGTAAGCGCCCTCGCGAACCAGAACCAGGAGCGCCCGGCGGGATACCGCCGGGCGCTTTTCGTTAGGGGAACCGTCGACCAACCGGAAGCCCGATCGATGACGAACCTCTCACCATCGACAGGTTCGCGTATCGGGTCCGTCAGGACGCGCCGTCCACCGCCATGTCGGCGATCGTGAAGGTGCCGTCCTCGATGGTCAGGCTGAGGCCCTGGAAGGCGTCCTTGAAGCCACGGTCGATCACCCGGATCAACTCGCGGTCGTCGACGCTCACCACCATCTGTCCCTGGGCGTCGCGGGTCCAAAGCAGCGTATGCTCGCCCGCATCGGCCGTATCCAGACTGCCGCCAGCACTGTCGACGATCGACGAGCCGCGGCTGCCGACCCGCAACAGCTCTACCGGACGGTCCGAGCCGGGGGCATAGACCAGACGGTAGCCCAGGTCGCGCGCCGCCCCCTGATACGGGCCCAGAACCAGGGTTCCCCCCGGCGGCTGAACCGCGATCGTCATCTGGATCGCAAAGGCATTGGTGATCGCCTGCGGGACATGCAGGCTGCTGGTGGTCGACACGGTCTCGGTAGCCGCGGTCTCGCCCGTACTCTCCTGCCCTTGTCCCTGCTGGCGTCCGACCTGATCGAGAAGATTGCCGAGAATGGCGAGGGCGACGTCCGTATCGCTCGACGACCGCTTCTGCTCCTGCGGCTCGTTCGGCGCGGCGGCGACCGACGTGGACGCGGCCGCGCGGAGGCCGTCACCGGGATCGATGCTGAACCGCCCCGAATCGATCACCCAGCTTTCCGGCAGGTTGCCCCGTCGGAAATCCTCCCGGATCAGGGTCTGTCGCCACGGCCAGTCATAGCGACGCGCGAGATCGCGCAGTTCGCGGATGAAGGGAGCGTCAGCCGCCCGGTCGCGTTCCGCTTCGTCAGCCAGGCGCCTGATTTCGTCGACCAGTGCCGAGATCCGGTCGTCGGCGGATTCCGCCTGGGCGGTCACGGCGGTCAGCAGCACGGTTGCCGCGACCGATGCCATCAACAGATGTCGCACTTTCAGCCCTCCGTTTCCGTTCCCTGATGCCCGGCGGCGCCACAGCTTCCCTATTCCGGTTGCCGACGCACCGTCCGGAGTACCAGGACGATCATAGCGAAGGCGGAGCCCGCGCTCAGCACCATGAAGGCGATCATGGGATAAGGGGTCCCATCCTGCATCGTACCGACCGCCTGTGCGACCACGGCGGCCAGCCCCATCTGGAGGAACCCGGTAAGGCCCGAAGCCGTCCCCGCGGCGGCCGGATCGATGCCGAGCGCACCGGCATGCGCATTGGGCAAAGCCAGCCCGTTGCCGAACACGCCCACCATCGTCGGCGCGAACAGGGCAAGCGGCGTCCATTCCAGGCTGGTGGCCAGCACGGCCATCACCGCTGCGGCCGAAAGGCTGAGTGCGGTGCCGAGCAGGATCATCCGGTTGACGCCGACCCGCGCCGAGATACGGGCGGCGGCCAGGTTCCCGCTCATATAGCCCAGCGCGAGCATCATGAAATAGAGACCATAGGCGGTCGCCGGCTGCTCCAGCACCTGCACCATCACGTAGGGCGCGTAGGAGATGAAGGAAAAGAAGAAGCAGGTGGAGAAGGCTCCCGCCAGCGCATAGGCGCAGAACAGACGCGACGACAGGAGCCGGCGAAAACCGAGCAGCATCGACATGAAGCTCTGCGGAGTTAGGGCATGCGGTCGCGACTCGGTCAGGCGGATCTGAACGGCGAAGAGGACCACCACGCCCGCAAGAGCGACGGCGACGAAGACCGCGTTCCAGGACACGAAATCGATCAGCAGTCCGCCGGAGATAGGGGCGACCATCGGCGCTACCACCATCGCCATCATCAGATAGGCGATCATGCCGGCGGCGCGCTCGACCCCATAGACGTCGCGTACGATCGCACGGGCCAGCACCATGCCCGATGCGCCGCCCGCCGCCTGAAGGATGCGCCCGACGATCAAGTCGCCGATGTCGGCGGCAAGGGCGCAAAGCCCGCTGCCGGTGATCAGCAACCCCATACCGACGAGAAGCACGGGCTTGCGCCCATAGCGGTCCGACAGTGGCCCGAATATCAGGCTGGTCACCGCGATCGCCACCATCGACAGGCTGAGGGCGAGCTGCGCGGTCCCGGACTCCACCCCGAACTCGGTCTGAATCACCGGGATCGCGGGCAGGAACATCTGCATCGAGAATGGCCCGATCGCGGTGATCGCGATCAGCACGGCGACGAACACGGGCTGTCGGGAAGACGGCATTACGACCGATCGTCCGAGCGAGGCATCTCCACCTACCGAAATCATCCAGGCGTCATGCTCCGCCTCAAGCCGAGCATCGTGTACCGGACGAGAGATTGCCGGGTCGAGCCCGGCAATGACACTCAAAAAGCGGGAACTGGCGGCGAAATCGGCAGCGCGCGCCGCCGTGCGATCAGAACCGCTCGACCCAGGGCCTCACATCGAGTTCGTGGGTCCAGGCGCTGCGGTGCTGGGTATGAAGATGCCAGTAGGACGCGGCGATGGCCTCGGGATCGAGCAGACCGTCCTGGGGCCGTTCGGCCGCGAGTTGGGCGTAGCGTTCGGAGAGGATCTGGCCGTCGATGATGACGTGCGCGACGTGGATGCCCTCCGGCCCCAGCTCCCGCGCCATGCTCTGCGCAAGCGCCCGGAGACCGAACTTACCCACCGCCAGATTGACGAAGCCCGCACCGCCGCGGAGCGACGCCGTCGCGCCGGTGAAGATGATGCTGCCGCCTTTCCCCGCCGCCAGCATCGCCCGCGCGGCGCGACTGCCGACCAGGAAGCCGCCGAAGCACCCCGTCTCCCAGTTCCGCCGGAAGGTCTCGGCCGAAGTCTCGGTGACCTTGCCGCGAACGAAGGCGCCGGCGTTGTAGACCACGAGGCCGGGGCTGCCGATGTCCGCTTCGATCTTCGAGAACGTGCTCTCGACGGCCGCCTCGTCGGTGCTGTCACAGGCATAGGCGCGGGCTTCGGGGACAAGGGCCGGGTCGCCGCGGCGCGAGACCGCGGCGACCGTCATTCCTTCAGCGGCGAACCGCCGGCACAGCGCCGCCCCGAGACCGGGGCCGACACCGACAACAACGGCGGTTCCGCCGGCCATTACTCGGCGGCGGCGGCCTGCTGGGGCGGTGCGCGGAAGGCGTCGAGCAGACGGGCCTCCTGCGCCTTGGCCTCGGCGAGATGCCGGTCCTTCACATGTCCGTAGCCGCGGATGTGCTCGGGAATCTCGGCGATCTGCACGGCCACCGCATGATTGTCGGTATCCAGCTTCTCGATCAGCTCCTCGACCACCGTCTCGTAGTCGGTAATGAGCTGCCGCTCCATCTTGCGCTCGGCGCTGTAGCCGAAGATGTCGAGCTTGGTGCCGCGCAGGCTCTTGAAGCCGGCGAGGACCACGAACATGCCCATCATCCACGGGCCGAAGCTCATCTTCTTGAGCTCGCCGGTCTGCGGGTCGCGGGGCGCGATCAGCGGCGGCGCCATGTGGAAGCGGACCTTGTAGTCACCGTCGAAGGTCTCGCGGATCTTCTTCCGGAAATCCTTGTCACTGTGCAGACGGGCGACCTCGTACTCGTCCTTGTAGGCCAGCAGCTTGAAGTAGTACCGGGCGACCGCCTCGGCGAAGCCGCTGCGTCCCTTGGCCTTGGTCTTTTCCGCGTCACGGGCCCGCGCGACCAGCGCCAGATAGCGCTCGGCATAGGCGCGGTCCTGATAGGCGGTGAGGAACTCCATCCGCCGGGCGATCACCTCGTCCAGCGACTTCGACATCACCGCCGCCGGGTTCTCGACGATGCGCGGCGCGGCCTCGTCCTCGACCGCCTTCTGGTCGTGAGCGGCGAGCCTGCCCCAAGCGAAGGCGCGCTTGTTCATCGAGACGGCAACGCCGTTGAGGTCGATCGCCTTCTCCAGCGCCTCGGACGAAACCGGGATCAGGCCCTGCTGATAGGCGAAGCCAAGCATGAACATGTTGGTGGCGATGCTGTCGCCGAACAGCGCGGTGGCAAGGCGGGTCGCTTCGACGAAGCGCGCATTGCCCTTGCCCGCCGTCTCTTCGATCAGGGCCTGCATCTCCTCGCCGTTGACGGCGAGATCGGGGTTATGGATGAAACCCGCAACCGGGGTCTCGTGGCTGTTCACCACCGCCCTGGTATGCCCGTGATCGACCTTCGACAGCGCGTCCTTGCCCGCGGCCACGACCAGGTCGCAGCCGAGGACCAGATCGGCGCCGCCGGTGCCGATGGCCACCGTGTGGATATCATCGGCCTTCTCGGCGATGCGGAGATGACTCAGCACCGGGCCACCCTTCTGGGCGAGACCCGTCATGTCGAGGACCGAGCAGCCCTTGCCTTCCAGATGCGCGGCCATGCCGATCAGCGCGCCGATGGTGACGACGCCGGTACCGCCGATGCCGGTGACCAGGATCGCATAGGGGCTGGTGATCGAGGGAAGCGTGGGCTCGGGCAGCGTTTCCAGCTTCGCCGCGGCGCCCGACACGACCTTCACGCCCTGGGGCGCGGCCTTCCTGAGCCCGCCGCCTTCGATGGTGACAAAGCTCGGGCAGAAGCCGTTCAGGCAGGAATAGTCCTTGTTGCAGCTCGACTGGTCGATGGCGCGCTTGCGGCCGTACTCGGTCTCGACCGGCACCACCGCGACGCAGTTCGACTTGGCGCTGCAGTCGCCGCAGCCTTCACAGACCGCGTCGTTGATGAACACCCGCTTCGCCGGGTCGACCATCTTGCCGCGCTTGCGGCGCCGGCGCTTCTCGGTGGCGCAGGTCTGGTCGTAGATGATCGCAGACACGCCCGGCCAATCGCGCATCTCGCGCTGGACGGCGTCGAGCTCGCTGCGATGGCGGATCGTGACGCCGGCCGCGAAGTCGGCGCCGATCGGATATTTGTTCGGCTCGTCGCTCACCACGACGATCTTGCCGACGCCTTCGCCATGAAGCTGGTGGGAGATCTGGGCGACGGTGTGGTGGCCGTCGACCGGCTGGCCGCCGGTCATGGCGACGGCGTCGTTGTAGAGGATCTTGTAGGTGATGTTGACGCCGGCCGCGACCGCGGAACGGATCGCCAGGAAGCCCGAGTGGAAATAGGTCCCGTCGCCGACGTTCTGGAACATGTGCTTGCGCTTGGAGAACGGCGCCGCGCCGGCCCAGTTGGCACCCTCACCGCCCATATGGGTGTAGGTGTAGGTGTTGCGGTTCATGTTCAGCGCCATCCAGTGGCAGCCGATGCCGGCCATGCCGATGCTGCCGTCCGGCAGGCGCGTGGACGTGTTGTGCGGGCAGCCGGCGCAGAAATAGGGCGTCCGCTTGACGTCGCTCGGCTTCACCTCGGCGACGAACAGGCCCTTGCGGCGCAGATAGGCGACCCGGTCGGCGATCGATTCGTCGCGGTGGAAGCGGCCAATGCGGTCGGCGATGACGAAGGCGATCCCATCGGGCATCAGCTCGCCGTTCGACGGCAGCAGCATCTCGCCGGTCTCGTCCTTCTTGCCGATGACGCGCGCCGGACGGGTCTGCTCGTTGAACAGAAGCTCCTTGACCTGGTCCTCGATCAGCGGCCGCTTCTCCTCGACGACGAGGATCTCTTCGAGGCCCTGGGCGAAGCGGCGCAGCCCCTCGGGCTCCAGCGGCCAGGTCATCGTCGGTTTGTAGAGGCGGATGCCGAGATCGGCGGCCTTCTTCTCGTCGATGCCGAGGTCGGCCAGCGCCTGACGGACGTCGAGATAGGACTTGCCGGCGGTGATGATGCCGAGCCGCGCCTTCGGACTGTCGAAGACGATGCGGTCGAGCTTGTTGAGACGCGCGAATTCGCGCACCGCCGGGATCTTGTAGCGGTGGAGGCGTTCCTCCTGGGCGAGGAAGTCTTCCGGCCAGCGGATATGAAGGCCGCCGGGCGGCATCGCGAAGTCTTCCGGCACGACGATGTCGATGCGGTGCGGATCGACGATGACCGAGGCCGAGCTATCGACCGTCTGCGTCACGCATTTGAATCCGACCCAGCAACCGGCGAACCGCGACATGGCCCAGCCGTAGAGGCCGAAGTCGAGGAACTCCTGGACGCCCGCCGGATTGAGGACCGGGATCATCGCGTCGACCATCGCGTATTCGCTCTGATGCGCGGTGGTCGAGGACTTCGCCATATGGTCATCGCCGAGCAGCGCCAGCACGCCGCCATGGGGCGCGGTCCCGGCGAGATTGGCGTGGCGGAAAGCGTCACCGGTGCGGTCGACGCCCGGCCCCTTGCCGTACCAGATGCCGAACACGCCGTCGAAATCGCTCTGCCCCAGCAGCTTGACCTGCTGGCTGCCCCACACGGCCGTCGCGGCCAGATCCTCGTTCACCCCCGGCTGCAACCGGATGTGGTTCCGTTCGAGAAAACGGCGCGCCTTCCACAGCTCCATGTCGAACTGGCCGAGCGGCGAGCCGCGATAGCCGGAGATGAAGCAACCGGTGTGCAGGCCGGCCGCTGTATCGCGCTGGCGCTGCATCAACGGCAGGCGAACGAGCGCCTGGGTTCCTGTAAGGTAGATGCGCCCGGATTCGAGCGTGTACTTGTCGTCGAGGTTGACGGCGGCGAGTGTCATCGTTCGGAAAGCTCCCAGATCCCAGCCGTAAAGGTAATAAGGCCTGACCTATCTGGCAACGTCCCCCGCGACTGCCCGTCATGCAGCCCCCGCATGAGAAAAGTGCGGCAGGGATGTGTTTACGGTTTGATGCCAGTATGATCCGCGACCTTTTGAATTCCTAACGCGTTGAAGCCCCTGCCATGACCGTTCTCGTCACCGGAGCCGCTGGCTTCATCGGTTACCATGTCTGCAAGGCCCTGCTCGCCCGCGGCGAGTCGGTGGTCGGCATCGACAGTCTGAACAGCTACTACGCCGTTTCGCTGAAGAAAGACCGGCTGGCGCAGCTGGAGCCCGAGTCGGGGTTCCAGTTCCATCACGTGGACATCGCCGACGAGCCGGCGATGCGGTCGCTGTTCCAGACGCACCGCTTCCGGCGGGTGGTCCATCTCGCCGCCCAGGCCGGCGTACGGTACTCCATCGACCACCCGATGGACTACGCCCATTCGAACCTCGTCGGCCATCTGGTGATGCTGGAAATGTGTCGCAGCGTCGACGGCTTCGAGCATCTCGTCTACGCGAGTTCGAGCTCGGTCTACGGCGGCAACACCAGTCTGCCGTTCTCGCTCAGCGACCGCACCGACAACCCGGTCTCGCTCTATGCCGCGACCAAGCGGTCGAACGAGCTGATGTCCTTCACCTACAGCCACCTCTACGGCATCCCGGCGACGGGGCTCAGGTTCTTCACCGTCTATGGACCGTGGGGCCGGCCGGACATGGCGGTGTTCCTGTTCACCCAGGCGATCCTGAACAGCAAGCCGATCAAGGTCTTCAACAACGGTGACATGAAGCGCGACTTCACCTTCATCGACGACATCGTCGCCGGGGTCGTCGCCATTCTGGACGGCCCGCCCGCGGCCACCGCCGGCGCACCGCACGCCCTCTACAACATCGGCAACAACCGCAGCGAACCGCTGCTGAAGTTCATCGCCGTGCTGGAACAGGCGATCGGGCGGGAAGCGGTCAAGACCATGGAGCCGATGCAGCCCGGCGACGTGAAGGAGACCTACGCCGACATCGAGGATATCCGGCGCGATTTCGGGTATGAGCCGTCGACGCCGATCGAGGTCGGCCTGCCGAAGTTCGTGGCCTGGTATCGCGGCTATTACGGCGTGTAAGGGATGCGGTTGTCGCCGTGGCAGCCTATGCCGCCGGCGGGCAGTTCCCGCCCTTTCGCAACCACTGTCACGTTCGTATCAGCACTGCGAGACGCGATATGTGACCAGGGTCACACGAAGCCGGAAACGAGTCCGGATTTCCTGTGATTCCGAACACATTGACCACAGGCCACTCAGGCCCTAAATTGCCACGCATGATCAGACATCTGCTCATCGGTGCGGATCGAATTAGCGTCCCGGTCCTTAGAAAGGGCCGGGTCACCGCTGTTCGTTCTGTTGCCACTATCGATGAGTCGAGTGTCGATCATGTCGTATCACGTTCAGGCTGTTTCTGAAGCCACCGTCCAGACCGCCTTTGGCGATAGCGCCGCGGTCCGTCATTTCCCCGTCGCCCGTTTTGCCATCGATGCCGATGCCGAGTGCTCGGTAATGCCGCGTGTGCTGGAGCAGTTCGCGTCGCTGGGGCTGATCCCCAGCCACTGGGAAAGCACGGTCGAAGGCGACACCCTGCATATCGAACTGAGCATGACCGACATGGACGCCGCCCGCGCCGAGTATCTGGCACGGCGGCTGCGCCGGATCTTCCCGGTCCGGGCCGTCGTCACCGCCGTCTGAAGCGGCGGGCAGAGCTCAGTCGAATCCCACCATCGCGCGAACCTCCGCCGGCGACTTGCCGGCTTGGCGGAGCGAGCGCAGGGTCATCGCCCGGTTCCGCTTGGCGAGGCGGATGCCGTTGGCGTCCGTGATCAGGGCGTGGTGGTGATATTCGGGCACCCGCAGGTGAAGCAGCGCCTGAAGCGCTCGATGAACATGGGTGGCGTGGAACAGGTCGTTGCCGCGGGTGACGAGCGTCACCCCCTGCAGATGGTCGTCCAGCACCGAGGCGAGGTGGTAACTGGTCGGCACGTCCTTTCGCGCCAGGACGACGTCGCCAGCGGATAGCGGATCGGCGTCGACGAAGCCCTTCGCCCGGTCATACCAGACCAGCGGGCCGGTGAAGGAGACCGCCTTCGCCATGTCGATGCGGATCGCATGCCCCTCGCCACGGGCGATCCGCAGACGCCGGTCGACGTCCGTGACGCCGCGGCAAGTCCCCGGATAGACGATGCCGTCAGGTCCGTGCGGCGCATGTCCGGCCTGCTTGATCTCGGCCCGGATGTCGCTCCGCGTGCAGAAGCAGGGATAGGCGAGGCCGATCTTCTCCAGCTCGCGAATCGCGTCGCCGTAGTCGTCCATGCCGTCGGACTGGCGCCGCACCGGCCCGTCCCAATCGATGCCCAGCCATTCGAGGTCCCGATAGATCGCGGTCTCGAATTCGGGCCGGCAGCGCGACGGGTCGATGTCCTCGATTCGCAGCATGAACCGCCCGCCCGATTCGCGGGCCGCCGTCCACGCGAACAGCGCAGCGAAAGCGTGGCCGAGATGCATGTAGCCCGTGGGGCTGGGCGCAAATCGGGTGATGACGGGGACCATAGGCACGAGGCGCTGGCTTGTATCTCGGCGACGCGGAAAGGATGATGCGCGCCCGCACCATGCCATAGGGTACGGTGTCAGGGAATCCCAATGTCGAGGAGCGAGACGCGACGATGGCGGCGACCACCACCCTCAACGGCCCCCGGCATGCACCCGCCTCGGGCGGCCCACCGAAATCCCTGGTCATCCTGCTGCACGGCCTCGGCGCCGACGGCAACGATCTGATCGGGCTCGCCCCGCACTGGGCGCACCTCCTGCCCGATGCGGCCTTCGTCTCGCCTCACGCGCCCTTCCCCTGCGACATGGCACCGATGGGCCGGCAATGGTTCAGCCTGCGCGACGCCTCGCCCGCGGCAATGGCGCGAGGTGTAGAGCAGGCGGCGCCGATTCTCGATGCCTTCATCGATGCCGAGCTGGAGAACGCGGGGCTCACCGACGACCGGCTCGCCCTGGTCGGTTTTTCGCAGGGAACGATGATGTCGCTGCACGTTTCGTTGCGGCGCACCCGCGCTTGTGCCGGGGTGCTGGGCTACTCAGGAATGCTGGTCGCGCCCGAGACGTTGAAGAGCGATATCCACGCACGCCCGCCGATCATGCTGATTCACGGCGACCGCGACGAACTGATCCCGGTCGACGCACTACACGGTGCCGTCTCCGTTCTCGCCGAGGCCGGTGCCTCCGCGCAATGGCATGTCTGCGAGGGTCTGGGACACGGTATCGACGAAACCGGCCTCGACCTCGGCGGCAAGTTCCTGAAGGTCTGCCTGGGGAGCTGAATACGGAACGGACTGTCCGATCCCCGGCTCGGCAGGACCCATTCAGTTCCGCCATCACACGGCTCGGCCGTGTGATCCACGACCTGCCGGCAGCTGGAGCAGATCTGGGCGGCACCGGCAAAAGTCGTGGATGGCATGATCAAGTCATGCCATGACGGGTTGGCGAGGTCGGCGGGAACGGGGAGGAGACAACATCATGTCCGACAGGGAATTCACGGGCGACGTCGCCCTGGTGACAGGCGCGACCTCCGGCATCGGACGGGCGATCGCCAAGGCTCTGGGCTCCGGCGGCGCCAACGTGGTCGCGAGCGGAATCGGTGCCGAAGCGGGAGCCGCCGTGGTCGACCATATCCGGGACGCCGGATCGGAAGCCCGGTTCCTGGAAAGTGACCTCTCCGGCACGGACGGTTGGTCGACACTGCTCGCCGAAGCGCGCAAGCCGTTCGGTCCGTTCTCTATTCTGGTCCACGCCGCCTCGCCGCCGCGCCCTGAGAGCCAGACGGTTCTTAAGGTCACCGAGGCCGAATGGGACGCGATGATCAACACCAACCTGCGGTCGGGATTCTTCCTGGCGCGAGAGGTCGCGCGGGAGATGAAGGAGAAGACTATCCCCGGCCGTATCCTTTTCGTCACCTCCCTCCACGCCTATGCGCCCCGCAACCTGCCCCACTACAGTGCCTCCAAGGCCGGACAGACGATGGTGGTGAAGGAGCTGGCGCGCGCGCTGGGACCGGACGGCATCCGGGTCAACGCCGTCGCCCCCGGTGCGATTCCGGGCGGGGGTTTCGCGGCTGACGTTTCGACCCTTGAGAAACGCATCGCCATGGGGCGAACCGGCACGCCGGAGGACGTCGCCGCCGGCGCCCTGGCGCTTCTGTCCCAGAAGAGTGGCGCCTACGTTACCGGCACGACCCTCGCCGTCGACGGCGGCCTGGCACTCCACGACTGGATCGACGCCCCCACCGACCCTTGAGGGTCGCGCCGGAACGATCGTTGATGGAGCCGATCTCCGCTCTTGCACTGCTCGCGGCGTCCCCCTTCGTCGGCAGCTTCCTCGGCACGCTGATCCTTCGCCTTCCCGCAGACCGCCCGGTCGTCGGCGGCCGCTCGCAGTGCGACGCCTGTGGCGAGCGGCTGGGCGTTCGCGACCTCGTCCCGCTGCTGAGCTGGGCCACCGCCCGCGGCCGTTGCCGCCACTGCGGCACGGCTCTCAGCCCTTTCTATCCGGCGATCGAGCTCGCGGCGGTCGCTGTCGCGGCGTGGTGTCTCGCGATCTTCCCGCCAGAGCTTCTCTGGCCCAGTGCCCTGCTCGGCTGGACCCTTCTGGCGCTCGCCGAAATCGATCGCCGGCATTTCTGGCTGCCGGACAGACTCGTTCTTCCGCTCATCGCCTTCGGACTCGTCGTCCGAGGGTGGCAGGGATCGGAGCCCCTGATCACGGGATCGATCGGTGCTGCTGCCGGGTACCTGTCCCTTTCGCTGATCGACTGGACCTACCGCCGGCTGCGCGGACGGCCGGGCCTCGGTCAGGGCGATGCCAAGCTGTTCGCGGCAGCCGGGGCCTGGAGCGGGTGGGCGGGCCTTCCCGAGATCCTTCTGATCGGCGCCTTCGCCTCGATCCTGCTGGCCTTTCTCCGCACCGGCGGCAGAGGCGTCCCCAGTGCCGACACCGCCGTTCCTTTCGGGCCGGGGCTCGCCGTCGGGACTTGGCTCGTCTGGAGCTTCGGCCCGGTATTCATATCCGCCTGAATCAGAGCCGACGCGCTGGCAAAGCGGCCATCGTCAGCTTAGGTTTCGAGGGACGGGCCATTAATCCATGTCGTCCTGCCGCCCGGCCGATTCCGCTATACGCCTGCGGAGAATCGTCATGACGAATCGAGAGCCATCTCCTTCACCCCCCATGACGGGGGCCGTGGTCGCCGTTCAGGGCAGCGTCGTCGATGTCCGCTTTCCCAAGCGTCTACCGGCTATCAACGACCGGCTTTCGGCAGGGCCTGACGGCGGCATCGTCATCGAGGTCTCGGCTCACCTGGATGCGCACACAATTCGGGGGCTAAGCCTGACGCCGACCCGCGGGCTGGCGCGCGGGGCGGAAGTGACCGCGATCGGCGAACCGCTGCGGATGCCGGTCGGCACCCCGGTGCTGGGGCGGATGCTGAACGTCTTTGGTGAGCCGATCGACGGCGGCGAACCGCTGAACGACGTGCAGTGGTGGCCGATCCACCGCGACGCCGTGCCGCTGTCGCGCCGGGTCGTCACCGCCGAGATCTTCGAGACCGGCATCAAGGCGATCGACCTTCTGGCCCCGCTGGAACGGGGCGGCAAGGCCGGCCTGTTCGGCGGCGCCGGCGTCGGCAAGACGGTGCTGATCACCGAAATGATCAACAACATGGTCGGGCGCTACGAGGGCATCAGCCTTTTCTGCGGGATCGGCGAGCGCTGCCGCGAGGCCGAAGAGCTGTACCGCGAAATGCGCGAGGCCGGCGTTCTCGACAAGACGGCGATGGTTTTCGGCCAAATGAACGAGCCGCCGGGCGTGCGCTTCCGCATCGGCCATGCCGCGCTCACCATCGCCGAATATTTCCGCGACACCAAGCAGCAGGACGTCCTGGTCCTGATCGACAACATCTTCCGCTTCATCCAGGCCGGCTCCGAGGTCTCGGGGCTGATGGGCCGCATCCCGTCGCGGGTCGGCTACCAGCCGACGCTGGGGACCGAGCTTGCCGAGCTGGAGGAGCGCATCTGCAACACCGCCAGCGGTGCCATCACCTCGATCCAGGCGGTCTACGTGCCGGCCGACGACTTCACCGACCCGGCCGCCACCCACACCTTCTCGCACCTGTCGGCATCGATCGTTTTGTCCCGGCGACGAGCCTCGCAGGGCCTCTACCCCGCACTCGACCCGCTGCAGTCGGGGTCAAAGATGCTAACGCCCGCCATCGCCGGAGAGCGGCATTACCGTGTCGCCGGCGCCGTGCGTCAGGCCCTCGCCGAATACGAATCGCTGAAGGACATCATCGCCATGCTGGGGATGGAGGAGCTGTCGCAGCAGGACCGCGCGACCGTCGCCCGGGCACGGCGGCTGGAGCGGTTCCTGACCCAGCCCTTCTTCACCACCGAGCAGTTCACCGGTCAGGAAGGGCGGTCGGTGGCGCTGGCCGACACCATCGCCGGCTGCGAGCGCATCCTCGGCGACGAATTCCGCGACTTGCCGGAAAGTGCTTTCTACATGATCGGCGGCATCGACGAGGTCCAAACCGAGGGGGCCGACGCAGACCGCTCGGACGAGCACGCGGCATGAAGGTTCGGGGACCGTCATGCACCTGAAGGTCCTGCTGCCGACCCGCGTGCTGGTCGATACCGAGATCGCCAAGGTCTCGGCCGAGGCCGCCAACGGCGCCTTCACCCTGCTGCCGCGCCATATCGACTTCGTAGCCTCCCTGGTTCCCGGGATTCTGACCTATCAGCCTACCGACGGCGCGGAGGCCTTTCTCGCCGTCGACGAGGGCATTCTGGTCAAATGCGGCGATGAGGTGCTGATCTCCACCCGCCGCGCCGCGCCCGGCGACGACCTGCACGCGCTCCGCGATCGGGTCGAGCAGACCTATCTGCATCTGGACGAACATGAGCGGCTGGCGCGCAGCGCCCTGGCACGACTGGAAGCCGGCGTGGTTCGCCGTTTCATGGATCTGGCCTGACCGCGATGAGGGACCGCGACGGAGATATGAACGCCGACCAGGCCCATATGGCCCGCGAGGTCGGCCGCAAGGCCCAACGGAAGCTGAAGGCCCGGGCCGAGCATCGCCACGGTGTCTGGTTCGGGCTCGGCATGTTCGGACTGGTCGGCTGGTCGATCGCGGTTCCGACGCTTCTCGGCGCCGCTTTCGGCGCCTGGCTGGATTCCCTCTATCCCGGCGAAGCCTCATGGACGCTCACCTTCATCATCATCGGCGTCGCCGTCGGTTGCGTGATCGCCTGGCGCTGGGTCAAACGCGAGAGCCGCAATGATTAGACGCCACGGCCGAACCGGCGGAGGATGCCCGGCATGAACGTCTCGCCCCTCGATCTTCTGTGGCCGGCCTTGGCCGGCGCCGCCGCGGGCGGGGTCTATGTCGCCGCGCTGTGGTTCAGCGTCCGCCGGCTGGCGGCATCGCGGCAAGGTCTGCCATGGCTGTTCATCGGCTCGATCCTCCGCATTGCCGCCGTCTGCGCCGTCTTCTTCCAGTTCCTCGATGGCGGGCTTCCCGAGCTGGCCGCCGCCGTAGCCGGTTTCACCGTCGTCCGGCTGATCGCCGTCCAGCTGGTCCGGCGTCCGGCAGTGCCCCAGCATTCGTCCTGAAGACGGAGGTCGACCATGCGGATCAGCCCCGATCAGACGGTTTTGTGGGAATGGCATGGCCTGACGCTCAATGCGACGATCGTCGGCACCTGGGTGGTGATGGCGATCCTTGTCATTGGGTCGTGGCTGGTCACCCGCCGGCTGACCAGCACCGAACGCCCTTCGCACTGGCAGACGCTGCTGGAGGTCATCGTCGAAGGCGCTGCCAGTCAGATCCGTGACGTGACCGAGGAGGACGCGCGCCGTTACCTGCCGTTCATCGCCACGCTGTTCCTGTTCATCCTGGTCGCGAATCTGATGGATGTGGTGCCGGGCTTCGAGACGCCGACCGGCTCGCTCTCGACCACCACGGCGTTGGCCATCTGCGTGCTCGTCGCGGTGCCGATCTTCGGCATCGCCGACCGCGGATTCGGCGCTTATCTCAAGCGCTATCTCGAGCCGACGATCTTCATGCTGCCGTTCAACGTCATCGGCGAGTTCTCGCGCACCCTGGCCCTGGCGGTGCGCCTTTACGGAAACGTCATGAGCGGTACGGTCATCGCCGGAATACTGATCGCCCTGACCCCCCTCTTCTTCCCCGTGGTCATGCAGCTTTTCGGCCTGCTCACCGGCGCCATCCAGGCCTACATCTTCGCCATCCTGGCGATGGTCTATATCGCCTCGGCAACCCGGTCCCACCCCGGCGGCGAGGCCGAAGCGGGGGGCGGCACCGCAGAGCACCCATCGGCATCAGACGAGCAAGGAGCGTCACGGCATGGATAATCTCGGACTGATCGGGATCGCGTCGATCCTGGGGGCGGCTTTCGCCGTCGGCCTGGGCTCGCTGGGACCGGCGCTGGGCGAAGGACGCGCCGCGGCGAGCGCCTTGAGCGCCATCGCCCAACAGCCTGACGAAGCAACACCATCACCCGCACCCTGTTCGTCAGCCTGGCGATGATCGAGTCGACGGCGATCTACGCCTTCGTCGTGTCGATGATCCTGCTGTTCGCCAATCCCTTCTGGGACTATGCCGTCAGCCAGGCGGGGGGATGAGCCATGCAGATCGACTGGCCGACAGTGGCGGCGCAGATCGTCAACTTCCTGATCCTGGTCTGGCTGCTGAAGCACTTCCTCTACGGACCTATCATCCGCGCCATGTCCCGGCGCGAACAGGGAATCGCCGACCGCCTGGGTGAAGCCGACCGCAGGACCGCGGACGCGGACGCGGAAGCCGAGCGCTATCGCAGCAGGCTGGCCGCATTGGAGCAAGCCCGCGAGCGCATGCTTGCCGAGGCCCGCGACAAAGCCGAAGCGGAAGGCAAGGCACTAAGCGACGCACTCAAGGAGGAGATCGAGGCAGAACGGCGCGACTGGAACGCACGAATCGCCGACGAGCGCAGCACGTTCCTGGGCGACCTTCGCGAGCGGACGGCGACGCAGTTCACCAAGCTCGCGCGTCAGGCGCTTCACGATCTCGCCGACGCCGACCTGGAAGTGCAGATGACCGCCCGCTTTGTCGACCGGCTGAAAGATCTCGATCCCGATGCGGTCGCGAAGATGACGGACGGGCTGGGTAACGACCAGCCTCTCGTCGTCCGAAGCCGCTTCACCCTGCCGGCGGATGCCCAAGAGAGGGTGACGGAGGCGCTGCATGCGGTCCTGGGCGCCGACCGTGCGGTTGCCTTCGAAACCGACGAGACCACGGCCGGCGGCCTCGTCCTGGTGGTCGGCGATCACGCGGTCGCCTGGACGATGGATCACTATCTCGACGATCTCGAACGGAACGTGTCGGACCTTCTGAGCCGCGCGCCAGGCGCCGATCAGCGCGAGGCGGCGGCCTGAGCGCCATGCTGGAGAAGACCCTCGCCGAGACCTTCGGCGCCGTCGACGCCGCGATGGAGGAAAGCCGTCCCGATCTCTCCATCGACGAGGTCGGGACGGTGACCCAGGTCAGCGCCGGCGTCGTGCATGTTCGCGGACTCGCGGGCGCGGGATCGGAGGAACTGGTCCGGCTGCCCGGCGATCTGATGGGCATGGTCGCCGGCCTCGACGAACACGGCCTCGGCATCATCCTGCTCGGCGATGGCACGGCCTTGAGCGCCGGCGCCTCGGTGGCCCGCACCGGCCGCGTGGTCGACGTGCCCGTGGGCGACGCCCTGCTGGGACGCATCGTCGACGCGCTGGGCCGCCCGCTCGACGACAAGGGGCCGGTGCGCGCCACCAAGCGCATGCCGGTCGAGCGCGACGCCCCGGCGATCCTCGACCGCGCGCCGGTCGAGGTGCCGCTGCAGACCGGCATCAAGGCCATCGACGCCATCATCCCGATCGGCCGCGGCCAGCGCGAACTGATCGTCGGCGACCGTCAGACCGGCAAGACCGCCATCGCCGTCGATTCGATCGTCAACCAGCACGATACCGGCGTCGTCAGCGTCTATTGCGCGATCGGCCAGCGCGGCACCGCCGTCGCCCGGGTCGCGGCGGGCCTGCGCGAACAGGGCGCCATGGACCGCTGCGTGATCGTCGTCGCCGAGGGGGACGACGCGCCGGGCCTGCAGTACGTCGCCCCTTACGCCGCGACCGCCATCGCCGAGCATTTCGTCGCCGAGGGCCGCGACGTGCTGATCGTCTACGACGACCTGACGCGCCACGCCCGCGCCTATCGCGAGCTGTCGCTGCTGCTGCGCCGGCCGCCGGGGCGCGAGGCCTATCCGGGCGACATCTTCTACATCCACTCGCGGCTGCTGGAGCGCGCCACCCATCTCCGGCCGGAGCTCGGCGGGGGATCCCTCACCGCCCTCCCCATCATCGAGACCCAGGCACAGAACATTTCCGCCTTCATCCCCACCAACCTGATCTCGATCACCGACGGCCAGATCTACGTCTCGCCCGACCTGTTCCAGAAGGGCGTCCTGCCGGCGGTCGACATCGGCCGATCGGTGTCGCGGGTGGGCGGCAAAGCGCAGCTTTCGGCCTACCGGTCGGTCGCCGGAACGCTGCGGCTGTCCTACGCTCAGTTCGAGGAACTCGAATCCTTCGCCCGCTTCGGCACCCGGCTCGACCCCGACACCCGCAAGAAGCTCGAACGCGGCCGGCGCGTCCGCGAGGCGCTGAAGCAGCCGCAATACGAGACAATTCCGGTGGCGGAGCAGATCGCCATCCTGCTCGCCGTCACCGACGGACTGTTCGACGACCTGCCGCTGGAGCGGGCGCGCGAGGCCGAGCAGGCGATCCGCGCCGCCATGCGCGAGTCCCACCCAGACCTCGCCGCGCGGATCGTCAAGGGCGAGAAGCTCCACGACGACGACCGCACTGCCCTTCTGGAAATGGCCGAGCGGGCCCTCAGCCCGCTTCGCGGGGGAACCCCGAACGCGGACAGTGGCGATGCAGACGATTGATACCCTCCGCCGGCGGATCGACACCGTCGAGGATCTGCAGTCCATCGTCCGCACCATGAAGTCGCTGGCCGCTGTCAGCATCCGCCAGTACGAGGAGGCGAGCGAGGCACTGGCCGATTACACCCGGACGGTCGAGCTCGGGCTGCTCGCCCTTCTCCGTCAGGGCGGGGCGCCGCGGCCCGGCCCGACCGGCCGCGCATCCGTTACCCGCGCCTATGTACTGTTCGGGTCCGACCATGGCCTCTGCGGCCGGTTCAACGAAGTGGTGCTCGAACGGTTCGCCGAAGCCGAAAGCAGCCACGAAGACACGCCCCTCGTCCTCGCGGTGGGCGCCCGTGCCGCCTCCGCACTCGAAGCCGCGGCCCATCGCGTGACCGGTCTGGAGCTTCCCGGCGGCGCCGACGGCCTCACCGGCCTCGCCCAATCGATCCTGCTGACGATCGATGACTGGCAGACGACCCACGGGCCGCTGACCGTCGATCTGGTCCACAACCATCGGACCGCAGGCATCGTCGCCGATCCTCGGGTCGCACGCCTGCTCCCCGTCGATCTCGACCGGTTCCGCGGCAAGGAGGCCGCCCGCTGGCCGACCCGCTGCCTGCCGCTCTGGACCATGGAGACCGAGACCCTGCTCGCCTCGCTGGTGCGCCAGTACCTGTTCGTCTCGATCTTTCAGGCCGGCGCCGAATCGCTGGCGAGCGAGCACGCCAGCCGCCTCTCGGCCATGCAGGCGGCCGAGCGCAACATCGAGGAGCATCTCGACGAGATGCAGGGCGAATACCGCCAGCGCCGCCAGCAGGCGATCACCGAGGAGCTGCTGGACGTCGTCTCGGGCTTCGAGACGCTGAGCAGAGCCGAGGCCTGAACGGCCCGGTTCTTATTCCGCCGCCGCGGGAACCCCTTCTCCGGCGCGCCTGGCCCTTTTCGCCGCCGCCCGCGCCGCCCGCTTCCGGTACCAGATGACGACGCCGGTCACCGACAGGGCCGCGACCGCGAGGCCGGTGACCGAGACGACGATCCGTCCGGGCAGACCCAGGATGCGGCCGGAATGGAGCGGAAACTGCGCCTGCACGAAGATGTCGGCCGCCGTCCCGCGCCAGGGCTGCCGTTCGCCGAGGATGCGGCCGTCGCCTCCGTCCATGAACAGGGCCGGCGGCCCAACGCCCGCCGTCCCGTGCCCCTCCCCCGGCCCGAAGAACCGGACCATGTAGATGCCGAAATTGCGGGAGTAGAAGACCACCCCCGCCGGGTCGTCCCAGCCGCGCCGGACGGCGTCTTCGGTCGCCAGATCGACCGCCTCCGCAAAGCCGATCCCCGGCGCGATCGGTTCATCGGGCGGCGTCGGCTCCCTCAGGTCGAAGGGCGTCGGCGTCACCTCCGAGACCGTCGCCATCAGGGGATAGAACACCTCGCGGTAGAGGTTCAGCGAGAAGGCGGTGAAGGCGAGGACGAACAGCAGCAGCCAGAACCACAGCCCGAAGGCGCGATGGATGTCGACATTGATCCGGTAGGCGCTCCCCGTCGTCTTGATCCGCCAGGCAGGCTTCCAGCGCGCCCACCAGCCGCGGGCGAGGCGACGCGCGACGGCGGCCGGCCGGCCCGGCCTGGGCGGCCGGCGCACCGGCAGGGTGAGGTAGAAGCCGAAAAAGCTGTCGAACAGCCAGAGGACGGCGACGCCCCCCATCAGCCATACCCCCCACTGGTCGATGCCCCACATCGCCGGGATGTGCAGGCTGTAATGCAGCACGTAGAGGAAGGAGACGAAATTCTCAGCCGTGATCGGCCAGGCGGCGCCCCAGTCTCGGCGGCCGACCTCGGCCCCGGTCGCCGGGTCGACGAAGACCTCGTTGTAGCCGGGCTCGAACAGCGCACCGGTCGCCGGGTCGACGCGCGGATCGACGCCGAAGACCATCGCCTCGCCGGGTTCTGCGGCGAGTGGCACGAAGGTGACCTCGACCCGCGGGTCGCGTTCCTCGATGCGCCGGGCGAGGTCGTAGGGGGAGAGCGCCGGCCCCGCGCTCTCGACTTCCATCAGATGGGCGTTGAGCAGGTGGTCGAGCTCGTGGTCCCACGAGATCACCGCGCCGGTCAGCCCCGACACGAACAGGAACGCCGCCGTCGCCAGCCCCAGCCAGCGATGGAGCAGGGTTACCGCGAAGCGCATGGCGCGCGATCCTCAGCCGTCACCACCGATAGGTCAGAGTGCCGGTGACGTTGCGCTGGCTGTTGAACACGCAGAACCCGACGAACCAGCAGGTCGCGTATTCGCGGTCCAGCAGGTTGTTGGCGTTGAGCGCGAAGCGGAAGCTGTTCCAGTCGTAGTGCAGGGCGGCGTCGACCAAGGTCGTCGCGTCGTTCTTCAGCGTGTTGGCATCGTCGACGAAGCTGGGGCCGACCCAGCGGACGCCGCCCCCGAAGCCAAGCCCGGCGAAGGCACCATCGGGGATCGTGTAGTCGGCCCAGGCCGAGGCGATGTGCTCCGGCGCGCGCGACACCTGGTTGCCTTCGTTGCTGGCACCGGTCGCATCCGGGTTGTCGGCGGTGATGACCGCGTCGGTGTAGGAATAGGAGGCGGTGAGGTCGAGCCCCATGTCGAGGCTGGCCTTTACCTCGACTTCGAGACCGCGGGAGCGGATCTCGCCGGTCTGGACGCTGAAATTGATGTTGTTGGGGTCGGGCGTCAGCGCGTTCTGCTTGGTGAGCTGATAGACGGAGACCGCGGCGAAGACATTGGCGTCGGCCGGCTGGTACTTGATGCCCGCCTCGTACTGCTCGCCCGTCGTCGGCTCGAAGGCATTGCCGGCGAAGTCGGTTCCGCCGGTGGGCAGGAACGATTCCGAATAGCTGACATAGGGCGCCAGCCCGATCTCCGAGACATAGGTGAGGCCCGCCCGGCCGGTGAAGGCGGAATCGGTCTCGACGGTCTCGGTTCCGGCGAGCAGGTCCTCGATCTCGTTCCGTGCCCAGTCGTGCCGGCCGCCGAGGGTCAGGATCCAGCCGCCGAACGATATCTGGTCCTGGACATAGAGGCCGATCTGTCGGTCGCGGGTATTGGTCTTGTTCGTTTCTGCCTGCGGTTCGATCAACGGCCCGTAGACCGGATTGAGGAGATCCAGGGTCGGCGCCCCGCCGCCGGCGAAGAAGGCGTGCCGCCCGCCATGCTCGAAGTCGAGGCCGGCGAGCAGCTTGTGATCCAACGGCCCCGTCCGCGTGTCGAACTGGGCGCTGGTGTCGACGGTGATCTGGTTGTCCTGCTCGCCGAAGGCGAAGGAGCCGCGGTTCAGGGTGTGGCCGTCGGCCTGAAGCCCGGCCTGAAAGTATTCGACGTCGAGGATCTCCATATGGTCGAAGCGGAGATTCTGGCGCAGCATCCATGCATCGTCGATGCGATGCTCGGCCGTGTAGCCGAAGCCGTACTGGCGCTGCTCGTAGGTGTCGCCGACCAGGATCTTGGTCGGGTTCCCGGCGGCGTCGTGGAAGGTGAACCCCGACGACGTGTCGTCGACGAGGACCGAGCCCAGGAAGGTCACCGATGTATCGGGGCTCGGCGCCCAGGTGAGCGACGGCGCCAGGAACACCCGGTCGTCGGGGATGCGCGCGTCGAAGGCGTAGTCGAAGGGGACGTTCCCCTCCCGCACCAGGCCGGTCAGCCGCGCCGTCACCACGCCCGACGAAACGACCGGTCCGCCGAGATCGAAAGCCGCCTGGTAACGGTCGAAGGTCCCGATCTTCGCCTGGACTTCCCGGAAGACGTAGTCGGTCGGCCGCTTGCTGACGCGGTTGATGATGCCGCCGGGATCGTTCTGGCCGTAGAGCACGGAGGTGGGCCCCCGCATCAGCTCCACCCGCTCCATGCCGTAGGGCTCATAGGCGCTGTTGGTCATCGCCGAGAGGCCGTCGACATAGTCGCCGCCGAGGGCGCTGCTGAAGCCGCGGATCGTCGAGAACGGGTTCAATGCGGCCCGCGTCCCGAACGGCTCGGCCCAGACGCCGGGCGCATAGACCAGCGCTTCCGTGTCGGTCTCGACATTGCGGACGGTGAGTTGGTCGCGGGTGACGACGGTGACGGACTGCGGCGTCTCGATCAGCGGCGTGTCGGTCTTGAGGGCAGTCGAGGCGCGGGTGGCGACATAGCCGTCAACCGGCCCGAAGGCCGACTCGCCCTCGCCCACTACCGTGATCGAGCCGAGGCGGAGCGGCCCCGTCTCGTCCTGGGTGACCGGCCGTTCGAGCGTCACCGTCCCCGACCCGGTGAAGCGGTACTGGAGGCCCGTGCCCGCCAACAGGCGTTCCAGCGCTTCCGCCGCCGTGAAGCTGCCTTCGACGCCCGGCGAGGTACGGCCTTCGGCGATGCGGGCGTCGAACAGAAGCTCGAACCCGGTTTCGTCGGCGAAAGCGAGCAGGGCGGAGGAGAGCGCCTGCGCGGGGATCGAGAACCGCTGTGCCTCCGCCTCCTGCGCCACGGCCGGCGATGCCGGGACCGCCATCGGCAAGGCCGTGCCGATGAGCATCCCCAAGACCCATGCGTTCGTCCGCCTGCCCATCATCGCGCTCCGGCCTTCCTCTCGCGGCGCCCTCGACCACCAGATCGCGAGTGCCTCTCAATTGCACATTCGAGAAGGAAGACGCGGCGCGCGACGGCCGCCATTACACGGGCAATGAAAAAAACTGCGGTCATCGCCCGCCGGCGATCAGGCGTCCCTCGCGAAGACGAGGACCAGGAGGTCGGTCACCCGGACGACACGAACCGGCAAGGTCTGCTCGATCGAATCGAGCACGCCGTCCTGGTTGGCGATGGTGAAGGCGCCGGTGACCGGCAGATGGCGGACGGCCTCGTCCATGACGACGATCCGTCCCCGGCGGTAGCGTTCGAGGTCGGCCAGCACCTCCGCCAGCGGGACGTCGTCGAAGACCAGCCGCCCGCGCCGCCAGGCGAGGGCGTTCTGGATGTCGCGCGATTCGACCGGGCCGAGGCCGGATGTGGTGACCCGCACCCCGAAGCCCGGCCCGAGTTCCGCACTGCCGCCGTCCGGACCAGCCACGCGCACCCGGCTCTCGGCAACCAGCACCTCGACCTCATCCGGTTCGTGCCTGACCGAGAACGCGGTGCCGAGCACGGTGAGCCGGCCGGGCCCGGCCACCACCGTGAAGGGACGGGCCGCGTCCTTGGCCACCTCGAAATAGGCCTCGCCCGCATGCAGCACGACGTGCCGCCGAACCGGGTCGAACATCGCCGAAGCGGCGCTCGCCGTGTTGAGGAACAGCCGCGACCCGTCGGGAAGGGTGACCGCCCGCTGCTCCCCGGCCGCGGTGGCGTAGTCGGCCAAAAGGCTGGGGGACGTCGCCACATAGGCACCGAGACCACCGACCGCCGCGATCGAGGCCGCGACGGCCATGCGGCGCAGGACGACGCGACGCGCGGGCGAATGCAGCGCATCGGCATCGGGCCGGGGGAACGGGATCGGCGCGGACGCTTCGGGCACCGGCTGCGGTCGCCGGTCCACCTGGTCGAGACCGCTCCACAGACGTTCGAGGTCGTGGAAGGCCGCGGCATGGGCCGGATCGGCCGCGAGCCAGGTCGCGAACGCCGCCCTGTCGGATTCGGACACGGGCTCGTCCCGCATCCGCACGAACCACCCGACCGCCGCGTCCTCCACGCTGTCTTCCTTCCCGTTCATCCGGACGCGCCTGTCTCCCCGACACCGATGGGGCGCCGTCTCGACGGACCCGCCCTGAGGAAGAGGACGGAATGCTGCGCCAGTACCATTACGCGGAAAAATGCGGAATTTTCGTCAGTCGTCCTCGGCGAGGCGGTCGCGGCAGTGGGCCAGCGCCCGCATCATCTGGACCATGACTGTGTTCTTGGCGATGCCCAGGCGCTCGGCGATCTCGCCGTAGCTCAAGCCCTCGAACTTGTGCAGCAGGAAAATCTCCCGCCGGCGCGGCGGCATCTCGTCGATCGCCCTCTCCAGCCGCCGCACCTCGTCCCGCGCCAGCACCGTCCGCTCCTGGCCCGGCGCCGTATCCGCGATCCCGTCCAGCAGATCGGCGCCGTCGGCCCGGCGCTGCCCGTTCTCGCGCCGGAAATGGTCGGCCACCAGATTGGCGGCGATCCGATAGAGATAGGCCCTGGGATCGTCGATGGGCTCGACCTGCCGCATGCGGAGCAGACGCAGGAATATCTCGTGGACCAGTTCCTGCGCCGTGTCCGCACAGGAGATCCGTCGCGCCAGATAGCGCCTGATCTCCGGCCCGTGTTCGAGATAGAGGGCCTGCAAGTCGTTGCCCGGCACAGCTGCCCCGCCATCAACCTTTCCTGAACCGCCTTAATTGAAATGCGAATGACTCGCAACTTCTTTGTCGAACGGCGGACGGCTCTTCGTCCCGTCGCGGTGGTAGAATGCTGCGTCGCAAAACAGGCGGCGCCTATCCGGAGTACTCGCCATGAGCTGGCAGCCTGCCGAAGATCCGACGCTCGGCGACGAGCAGTCCTGCAACGCCCTCGACCTCGTCATCGTGCCGCGCGCCCGCGACCTCGGCGGCTTCGAGGTGCGGCGCGCCCTGCCCCACGCCAAGCGGCGCCTGGTCGGGCCGTTCATCTTCTTCGACCAGATGGGACCGGTGCGCTTCGCGCCGGGACAGGGAATCGACGTACGGCCCCATCCCCATATCGGCCTCGCCACCGTCACCTATCTGTTCGACGGGCGGATCATGCATCGCGACAGCGAGGGCAACGCGCTCGAGATCACCCCCGGCGCGATGAACCTGATGACCGCCGGCCGCGGCATCGCCCACAGCGAGCGGACGCCGATGAGCGCACGGGAGACGGGCGAAGCGATGTTCGGCATCCAGAGCTGGATCGCCCTGCCGGAGGCCCATGAGGAGGCCGCGCCGGGCTTCCAGCATTTCCCGGCAGCCTCGCTCCCCACCGTCGAGGACGGCGGCATCAAGGCGCGGGTGATCGCCGGAAGCGCCTTCGGGGCGACTTCGCCGGTCGGCATGCTGTCGGACTGGTTCTACGTCGAGGTAACTGCCGAGGCCGGCGCCTTGGTCCCGCTCGATCCCGACTACGAGGAACGGGCGGTCTATGTGGTCGAAGGGGCGGTCGACATCGCCGGCGAGCGGTTCGACGGCCCGGCCCTGCTGATCTTCCGGCCCGGCGACCGCATCGCCGTCCGCGCCCTCGCCCCCTGCCGGATGATGTTCCTGGGCGGTGCCGCCCTCGAAGGACCGCGCCACATCTGGTGGAACTTCGTCTCCTCGCGCAAGGAACGCATCGAGCAGGCGAAGGAAGACTGGAAGCAGGGACGCTTCAACCCAGTGCCGA
>MDTD01192093.1_pt1 | contig 66816 bp, 58 predicted proteins | sample 811221 | NCBI WGS metagenome assembly MDTD01 (sample SAMN05326646, study PRJNA326480) | marine metagenome | isolation source: seawater | place: Pacific Ocean: South West | collected 2011
CCCTTTCCGGGAACGCCGTGAACCCGTCCATGGGGGCTCCCGGTTTGACATCCTGTCAAACAGGGTCCCGGAAAGGGGGCCACGCCGAGACGCTTCGGTGTGAGCCGCCGCGGCGGGGGGCGGTAGGGGCGACTGGGCGGCATGCCGCTTTAGTCGCGACCGCCGTCAGGCGGGCAGGGCGACGCCTTCGGCGGCCAGGAAGTCGGTGAGCAGGATCAGCGGCAGGCCCACCAGGGCATTCGGGTCGCGGCCTTCCAGACTCTTGAACAGCACGATGCCCAGCCCCTCGGATTTGAAGCTGCCGGCGCAATTGAGGGGTTGCTCCACCTCGATATAGCGCTCAATCTGGGTGTCGCGCAGGTGCCGGAAGTGCACCGTGAAGCGCTCGCAGGCGCTTTGCGGGCGCCCGGTTTCCGCGTTCAGCAGGCACAGGCCGGTGAGAAAGGTCACGGTGCGGACGCTGGCGCGGCGCAGCTGGGCCACGGCGGTGTCCCGGTCGCCGGGTTTGCCGAGCACCTCGCCGTCGATCACGGCGACCTGGTCGGAGCCGATGATCAGGGCGTCCGGGTGCCGGTGGGCGAGGGCGGCGGCCTTGGCGCGGGCCAGGCGCAGCACCAGTTCGGTGGGCGTTTCGCCGGGCCGGGCGCTTTCGTCGATGTCCGGGCTGTGGTGGTCGAACGCCAGACCCAGCTTGCCGAGCAATTCGCGGCGGAACGGCGACGAAGAGGCCAGGATCAGGGGCTGAGACCGTTGCTTCATGGCTGACTCGCTTGCTGTTGGGGGCTTGGGCGCGGCGCAGTGTACCGACCCGATCCGGCTCGTGCACGAAAAATCCAGCTTTCTCAACCAGTTAACGCGTGTCCCCCGGTCGCAATTTGGCTTTGACAGGACGCGGGGGCGCGCCTAGAATTGCGCGCTTATGTTTTCAGGGCAACTGCCACCGTATCTGGAACCGCGCAAGTACGCGGACCAGGAACGCGTCGTCGAAGGCGAAGCCCGGGTCGGGGACCTGCCCCGATTGCGGGAATATCGCGACAGCCAGGATCAGCCGGTCCGGGTGAAGCTGGCCTTTGGCCGCGATGATGACGGCCGCGGACGTGTTCAAGGTCGTGTGGAGACCACCCTGATACTGGTTTGCCAGCGTTGTCTGGAACCGGTGCACCATCCAGTCGCGGCCGACGTGGATCTGGTGCTGGTGTGGAGCGAGGGTCAGGCGAAGGCGTTGCCGACGCATCTGGATCCCCTGCTGGTCACCGAGGAACGCGTGAGTCTGGCGGAGCTCGTCGAAGAGGAGCTGCTGTTGGCCCTGCCCCTGGTGGCTCTGCACGATGAGTGCCCGCGTCCGGCGTCGACCGGTTCCGAGCCGGAACCGGAGGATGACCCGGACGACACGCAAACCAATTCGGATAATCCGTTTGCCGTGCTGGCCCAGCTGAAGGGCCGCCGCAAGTAACACGCCGAGGAGCAAGTAATGGCTGTTCAACAGAATCGCAAGACCCGTTCCAAGCGCGGCATGCGCCGTTCCCACGACGCGCTGTCCGCGCCCACCCTCACCGAGGACGCCAAAACCGGTGAGGTGCATCGTCGTCACCACATCTCTCCGGACGGCATGTACAAAGGCCGTCAGGTGATCCGCAACGACGAGATCGACGACGAAGAAGAGTAAGTCCCGCCGCCGCCCGGCGTGGTGGCGTTCGGACCGAACCGAGACGGGAGCCCTGGAGGCTCCCGTTTTGTTAAGGCCATGACGACCCCGTATCATGGCCGTCGCTTCTTCCAGATGGAATCTTGCCATGTCAGCGGTTGTGACCTTGGCCGTGGACGCCATGGGTGGTGACCACGGTCTGCCGGTGACCGTGCCGGCGGTGGCGCGGGTGCTGGCCCGCCATGCCAATCTGAACGTGATCATGGTGGGCGCGCCGGACGCGCTCGCCCCGGAACTCAAGAAGGAAGGCCTGGACAGCCACCCCCGGGTGAGCGTGGCGCCGGCCTCCGAAGTGGTCGCCATGGACGATCCGGTGGCGGTGGCCCTGCGCCAGAAGAAGGATTCGTCCATGCGCGTGGCCATCAACCAGGTCAAGGAAGGCCACGCCCAGGCCGCCGTCAGCGCCGGCAACACCGGTGCCCTGATGGCGGTGAGCCGGTTCGTCCTCAAGACCCTGCCCGGCGTCGACCGGCCCGCCATCTGCACCGCCATCCCCACCGCCTCCGGGCATTGCCACATGCTCGATCTGGGCGCCAACGTGGACTCCGAACCGGAACACCTGCTGCAGTTCGCCATGATGGGCCAGGCGGTGGTGCGCGCCGTGGACGGCCAGAAGCGCCCCAAGGTGGCGCTGCTGAACATCGGTGAGGAGGACATCAAGGGCAACGAGCAGATCAAGGGAGCCGCCAACCTGATGCAGGCCGCCGGCGACCTCAATTACGTGGGCTTCGTGGAAGGCAACGGCATCTTCCTGGGCGACGTGGACGTGGTGGTCTGCGACGGCTTCGTTGGCAATGTGTCGCTCAAGACCATGGAAGGCGTGGCCAAGATGATCGGCGGCATGATCCGCGAGGAAGCCGGCCGCTCCCTGCTGCGCAAGCTCAGTGGCCTGTTCGCGCTGCCGCTGCTGGGCGGCCTGAAGAAACGCATGGACCCGGATCGCTACAACGGCGCCAGCCTGGTGGGCCTCAATGGCGTGGTGGTGAAAAGCCACGGCGGCACCAGCGTGGAAGGCTTCGCCAGCGCCCTGGAAGTGGCGGTACTGGAAGCCGAGCGCAACGTGCCGGCGCTGATTCGCGACGCCCTGGCGCCGGCCGACTCTTTGTAGGAGCGACTTCAGTCGCGATCGCTTATCGCGGCTGAAGCCGCTCCTACAGTAAAGGCAGAGCTCCGGTTCATACTTTGTTGCAGGCCGGCACCGGACAAGTCCGGCGAGGACGGGCATACTGCCGGCCACGAAGCAACGGGCGAATACCGATAGAGGATCCCCATGTCGAAAACCGCATTCGTTTTTCCCGGTCAGGGCTCCCAAGGTCTCGGGATGCTGGCCGATTTCGCCGATCGCACCCCGGTGCGTCAGGCCTTTCAGGAAGCCTCCGGCGCCCTGGACCTGGACCTTTGGGCCCTGGCCCAGGACGGCCCGCAGGACGCCCTCAACCGCACCGAGAATACCCAGCCCCTGCTGCTTACCGCCGGCGTCGCCCTGTGGAAGCTGTGGGAGCAGGCTGGCGGCCCGCGCCCGGCGCTGCTGGCCGGCCACAGCCTGGGTGAGTACACCGCGCTGACCTGCGCCGGCGTGCTCAACCTGGGCGACGCCGTGCGCCTGGTGCGCACCCGTGGCCAGTTGATGCAGCAGGCGGTGCCGGACGGCCAGGGCAGCATGGCCGCGATCCTGGGGCTGGACGATGACCAGGTGCGCCAGGCCTGCGCCACCGCCGCCGATGGCGAAGTGGTGGAGGCGGTCAACTTCAATGCCCCCGGCCAGGTGGTGATCGCCGGCCAGGCCAGCGCCGTGGAGCGCGCCGTGGCCGCCTGCAAGGAGGCCGGCGCCAAACGCGCCATGCCCCTGCCGGTGAGCGTGCCGTCCCACTGCGCGCTGATGAAACCGGCGGCGGAGCGGCTCGCCGAGCACCTCGAGAACACCAATTTCCACCCGGCCGAACTGCCGGTGATCAATAACGTGGACGTGGCCCGGGAAACCGACCCGGCGCGCATCCGCGACGCCCTGGTGCGCCAGCTTTACTGCCCGGTGCGTTGGGTGGAAACCGTGCAGGCGCTGGCCGCGGAGGGCGTCACAACGCTTTACGAGTGTGGCCCGGGCAAGGTGCTCAGTGGCCTGGCCAAGCGCATCGACCGGGGCCTGGCGGCGCGCCCCCTGGAAACCGGCGACGCCTTCGACAAGGCCCTGAGCGGCGAATAATCACGAGGACAGCGTTATGAGCGAAGACAAGAAGGTGGCCCTGGTCACCGGCGCCACCCGCGGCATCGGCCGCGCCATCGCCGAGCAGCTGGCGGACGCCGGCTTCTTCGTGGTGGGGTCCGCCACCAGCGAGAAGGGCGCCGCCACCATCGGCGAGTACCTGGGCGAGCGCGGCACCGGCGTGGTCATGAACGTGGCCGACGATGCTTCCGTGGCGGACACCGTCAAGCACATCAACGAGGCCCACGGCGCGCCGCTGGTGCTGGTCAACAACGCCGGCATCACCCGCGACAACATCATGCTGCGCATGAAGGCCGACGAGTGGTCGGACGTGATCAACACCAACCTGAACTCGCTTTACCGGGTGTCCAAGGCGTGCCTGAAGGGCATGACCAAGGCGCGCTGGGGGCGGGTCATCAACATCAGCTCCGTGGTCGGCACCATGGGCAACGCCGGCCAGGCCAACTACGCCGCCGCCAAGGGCGGGGTGGAAGGCTTCACCCGGGCGCTGGCCCGGGAGCTGGGCTCGCGCAACATCACCGTCAACGCGGTGGCGCCGGGCTTCATCCAGACCGACATGACCGACGCCCTGCCGGAGGCGCAGCGCGAGGCGCTGCTCGGCGAGATCCCCCTGGGCCGTCTGGGCGCGCCGGCGGAAGTGGCCAGCGCCGTGGCCTGGCTGGCCAGTGACGGCGGCGGTTACGTGACCGGCACCACGGTGCACGTCAATGGCGGTATGTTCACCGGTTGACGGAAGTCAGGGAATTGCACGGGACACCGGCGGCAAAAACCGCTATCGTGCCCGCAAAACATTTGGAAACCTAATCCGTGAAAGCGGGTGGCGAGAGCGGCTTGCAAGCGCGAATGGCGTTCACCTAGAATAGCCGCTCATAGGTGCTCGCACACCATCAACAGGAGAGTTATAACATCATGAGCAGCATCGAAGAACGGGTCCAGAAGATCATCGTCGAACAGCTCGGCGTTAAGCCGGAAGACGTCAAATCCGAAGCCTCCTTCGTCGAGGACCTGGGTGCCGATTCCCTGGACACTGTTGAGCTGGTAATGGCCCTCGAAGAAGAATTCGAGACTGAAATTCCCGACGAAGAAGCGGAGAAGATCAGCACCGTTCAAGCTGCCGTGGATTACATCAAGGCGCACAGCTGATACTGATCGCGGCCGACTGAACAGACAGTCAAAAAAACCGCAGGCTCGTCGGGCTTGCGGTTTTTTTTCGGAATATCGCCGGCCCGCGCCCGGGCTTTCGGGGACCGTGGCGCGTGCTACAGTGGGGATTGCGGCGGTCGCCGCGCGGCAATCCTGACGCGGGAGGAAAGCAGGTGACACGACGTCGAGTAGTAGTGACAGGTCTGGGCATGTTGAGCCCCTTGGGGGCGGACGTGGCCAGCACCTGGGAGGGCATCAAGGCCGGCCGCAGCGGCATCCGGCCCATCGAGCACTTCGATACCGAGGCCTTCGCCACCAAATTCGCCGGCCTGGTGCCGGAGTTCGCGCTGGAGGACTACCTGTCCCCCAAGGAAGCGCGCAAGATGGACCTGTTCGTGCAGTACGGCATGGTCGCCGCCATCCAGGCGATCCGCGACGCCGGGCTGGAGCTGGACAAGGAAAACGGCGAGCGCATCGGCGCCGCCATCGGCTCGGGCATCGGTGGTCTCACCAACATCGAGGAGAACCACGAGAAGCTGCTGGCCTCCGGCCCGCGCAAGCTGTCGCCGTTCTTCGTGCCGAGCACCATCATCAACATGATCGCCGGTAACCTGGCGATTCTGTACGGCCTCAAGGGCCCCAACTTCGCCACCGTCACCGCCTGCACCACCGGCACCCACAACATCGGCTTCGCCGCCCAGCAGATCCAGCTCGGCACCGCCGACGTGATGATCGCCGGCGGCGCCGAGAAGGGCTCCACGCCCCTGGGCATGGGCGGTTTCGCCGCCGCCCGGGCGCTCTCCACCCGCAACGACGATCCCCAGGGCGCCAGCCGGCCCTGGGACAAGGACCGCGACGGTTTCGTGCTGTCCGACGGCGCCGGCGCCGTGGTGCTGGAGGAATACGAACGCGCCAAGGCCCGTGGCGCCACCATCTACGGTGAAGTGGCCGGTTTTGGCCTCAGCGACGACGCCTACCACATGACCGCGCCCTCCGAGGACGGCGCCGGGGCGGCCCTGTCCATGGGCAATGCCTTCCGCGACGCCGGCATCGATCCCTCGGAAGTGGGCTACGTGAACGCCCACGCCACCTCCACCAAGGTGGGTGACCTGATCGAGATCCACGCGGTGAAGAAGATCTTCGGCGACCATGCCCACAAGCTCGCCATGAGCTCCACCAAATCCATGGTCGGCCACCTGCTGGGCGCCGCCGGCGCGGTGGAAGCGATCTTCACGCTGCTGGCCATGCGCGACTCCGTGGCGCCGCCCACCATCAACCTGGACAGCCCGGACGAGGGCTGCGACCTGGACCTGGTGGCCAACGAGGCCCAGGCCCGTCCCATCGACGTGGCCCTGTCCAACTCCTTCGGGTTCGGCGGCACCAACGGTTCCCTGCTGTTCCGCAAGGTGTGAGCGGCACGGTCGCCAGCGATGACCGGGGCCTCGCCTACGGCGACGGCCTGTTCGAGACCCTGCGGGTCTCCGCCGCCGGCGCCACGCCGCTGTGGCCGCGCCACCGGGCGCGGCTGCTGGCCGGCGCCGAACGCCTCGGCATTCCGGTGGACGCGGACGCGCTGGAGCGGTGTCGCGCCGAGGCCCTGGCCGACGCGGCCGGGGCCGGCGTGCTCAAACTGACCCTCACCCGCGGCCCCGGTGGCCGTGGCTATCTGCCCCCGGAACACCCCACGCCCACGCTGTTCGCCCGTTTCGGCCCATCGCCGGTTTGGTCCCGGGAATGTCGCCATGACGGCCTGGAACTGGGCATTTGTGATACCCGGCTGGGCCTTGATCCGATGGCGGGTTTCAAGCACCTCAACCGTCTGCCGCAGGTGCTGGGTCGCCGCGAGGTGGCCCGCCACGGCTGGCATGAAGGGCTGATGCTCGATGAGTGGGAGCGGCCGGTGGAGGCCACCGCCATGAACCTGTTCGCGGTGCATGGCGATACCCTCTGGACCCCCGCCGTGGACCGCGCCGGCGTCGCCGGCGTGGCCCGGCAATGGCTGCTGGAGCGGGCGGAAGGGCAGGGCTGGTGCATCGATGTGCGTATGAGGCCGCTGTCACATCTGCAAAGCGCCGACGGGGTTTTTCTCGCCAACAGTGTTGTGGGCGTGCTGCCGGTGCGTAAACTGGCGCCATGGGTCTGGCCGGTGCCTGAACCGGTACGACGATTTCAACGGGATCTGGATCACCTCTTTCAATAATGCGCCGAAAAATTCGATTACTCGGGCTACTGGTGCTGTTCATCGTGATCGGCATTCCGGTCGCCGGTTTCTGGGTGAGCAGCTATTTGCACAAACCGTTGCCGCTGGAGGACCAGGCGGTGGTGGACGTACCAAGGGGCGCGTCGTTCAGTGGCCTGCTCTCGGGCATGCGCCGCGACGGCCTGCTGGGCGACCCTGGCGAAGCGCGCCTGCGCCGCTGGGGCGCGCGCCTGTACAGCGCCTTCACCGGCCTGGACGCCCGGCTCTACGTGGGCGAGTATCAGCTGGTGCCCGGCGACTCCCTGCTCACCCTGCTGGAGAAGATCGACCGGGGCGAGGTGATGCAGCGCAGCGTCACCCTGGTGGAGGGCTGGACCTTCCGCGAATGGCGTGCCCTGCTCGAGGGCCTGGACGGCCTGGCCCATGAAACCAAGGGCCTGGAGGAGGGCGAGATCATGGCCCGCCTGGGGCTGCCGGAACAGCATCCGGAGGGCTGGTTCGCGCCGGAAACCTATTTCTACACCCGTGGCACCTCGGACCTGGATCTGCTGCGCCGGGCCCTGGAACGCCAGCAGCGGATTCTCGACGACGCCTGGCTGTCCCGGGACGAGGACCTGCCCTACGACGAGCCCTATCAGGCCCTGATCATGGCCTCGATCATCGAGAAGGAAACCGCCGTGCCCGACGAGCGCGGCCGCATCGCCGGCGTGTTCATCAACCGCCTGCGGCGGGGTATGCGCCTGCAGACCGATCCCACGGTGATCTACGGCATGGGCGAGGACTACGACGGCAACATCCGCCGCTCCGACCTGCGCCGCGCCACCCCCTACAACACCTACCGCATCAGCGGGTTGCCGCCCACGCCCATCGCCATGCCCGGGCGCGACTCGATTCTCGCCGCGGTACGCCCGGCGCCCACCGAGGACCTGTTCTTCGTGGCCCGGGGCGACGGCAGCCACAAATTCTCCAAGACCCTGGCCGAACACCAGCGGGCGGTGCGCGAGTACCAGTTGCAGCGCCGCTCCGACTACCGTTCGCGGCCGGAGCCCGCCAAGTGACCGGCCGCTTCATCACCCTGGAAGGCGGCGAGGGCGCCGGCAAAAGCTCCAACCTGGAGTGGCTGGCCGGACGTCTGCGCGACGCCGGGGTGGCGGTGACCGTGACCCGGGAACCGGGCGGCACCGATCTGGCGGAGCGCATCCGCGCCGTGCTGCTGGACCCGGGCCCGGAGCCCATGGCCGACACCACCGAACTGCTGCTGGTGTTCGCCGCCCGCGCCCAGCACCTGGCGGCGCGCATCCGGCCGGCCCTGGCGCGCGGCGACTGGGTGCTGTGCGACCGCTTCATGGACGCCACCTGGGCCTACCAGGGCGCCGGGCGGGGCCTGGACCGGGCCGCCATCGCGGCCCTGGAATCCCTGGTGCTGGAGGGGCTCAACCCGGACCGCACCCTGCTGTTCGACGTGCCGGTGGCCCAGGGCATGGCCCGCGCCGGCAAGCGCTCCAGCCCGGACCGCATCGAGCGGGAAGCGCAGGCCTTCTTCGAGCGGGTGCGGCAATGCTATCTTGAGCGGGCGGCGGCGGAGCCGGAGCGCTTCCGGGTGATCGACGCCGGCGCCGACCTGGACGCGGTGCGCGCGCAACTGGAAACCCATCTTCAGGAGATGCTGCGGTGGCGGTAAGCCAATCCCAGAGCCGGGCGCCGATCCAGGTGCCCTGTCCCTGGCACCGGGACGAAATGCAGCGGTTGCTGGACCAGCACGGCCAGGGTCGTCTGCCCCATGCCTTGCTGTTCGCCGGCGCCGCCGGCATCGGCAAGTTCCGCCTGGCCCAGGCGCTCGCCCAGGCGCTGCTCTGCGAGCAGCCCCGTGGCGGCCTGGCCTGCCGCGAATGCGGCGGCTGCCACCTGAGCGCCGCCGGCACCCATCCAGACGCCCAGACCCTGGCGCCGGAGGCCGGCGCCAACGGCATCAAGATCGATCAGGTGCGGCGGCTGGTGGAATTCGCCGGCCGCACCGCCCAGTACGGCGGCGCCCGGGTGGCGCTGATCGCCCCCGCCGAGGCGCTCAACCGCAGTGCCCAGAACGCCTTGCTGAAGACCCTGGAAGAGCCCGGCCGGGGCCTGGTGCTGCTGCTGGTCAGCGACCAGCCGAGCCTGCTGTTGCCCACCATTCGCAGCCGCTGTCAGCAGCGTCATCTGTCGCTGCCCGGCCGCGACGCGGCCCTGGAATGGCTTACGCCCCAGGTCGGCGAGCGCGACGCGCCGGCCCTGCTGGCCGCCGCCCAGGGCGCGCCGCTGCGGGCCCTGGGCCTGCAGGAGGCGGACTGGTTCGCCGCCCGCGAACAGCTCGCCGGCCAGCTGCTGGCGGTGGCCCGGGGCCACGCGTCCCCGGCCCAGGCCGGCCAGGCCCTGGCCGCCCACGATCCCCGGGTGATGGCCGGAGTGCTTTATGGCTGGCTGGCGCGCGCCTCGGTGCTGGCCGCCCTGGGCGAGCAGGGCGGCGAGGCGGACCCGGCCACGGTCACCGACCCCAAGGTGGAGCCGCTGCTGCGCCAACTGGCCGCCCAGGTGCCGCCGGCGCGGCTGCTGCGCGCCGCCCACCGGGTCATGGAAGGGCGCCGGCAGCTGCTGGGCGGCGCCAACCCCAACAAGGAGCTGCTGATGGAGCAGTGGCTGCTGGTGCTGGTGGGCGTTGACGCTTCCGCCAGCGGCTTCTAATCTGCCTGAAACAAAAAACGGGCGCCCGAGGGCACCCAGACGGGGGAGACAGACATGAAAATGCCCGGAGGCCGCAGCGGCATCCTGTCGCTGAGCATCAAGGACAAGGCGGCCCTGTATTCCGCCTACATGCCCTTCATCGCCAACGGGGGCCTGTTCATCCCCACCGACAAGGACTACCAGCTGGGCGAGGAAATCTTCCTGCTGCTCAACGTCATGGACGAGCCGGAGAAGATTCCGGTGGCCGGCAAGGTGGTCTGGATCACTCCCCAGGGCGCCCAGGGCAACCGCACCGCCGGCATCGGCGTGCAGTTCTCCGACCAGGACGATACCGCCCGCCGCACCATCGAGAACCACCTGGCCGGCGCCCTGCAATCGGATCGCCCCACCCATACCATGTAACCCCCCGATAGCGTGTAGAATAGGGCGCTTGTTCAAGTAAGCAGCGGAGACGCCGAGCCCTATGTCCGACACCGCGATCGACCTGGTGGATTCCCATTGCCATCTCGACCGGCTCAACCTGGACGCCTACGAGGGCGACTTCCAGGCCATGATGGCCGCCACCCGCGCCGACGGCATTTCCCACATGCTGTGCATCGGCGTGGACCTGGAAACCTTCCCGCGCGTGCGTGAGCTGGCGGAACGCCACGACGACGTGCACGCCACCGTGGGCGTGCATCCCCTGTACAAGGATTCCCGTGAGCCGGACGCCGACGAACTGGTGCGCCTGGCGGATCACCCCCGGGTGGTGGCGATCGGTGAGACCGGCCTGGATTATTTCTACGCCAAGGAAGAGCGGGACTGGCAACGGAAGCGTTTCGTGGCGCACATCCAGGCGGCGCGGCGCACCGGCCTGCCGCTGGTGATTCACACCCGGGGCGCCAAGGACGACACCCTGGCGCTGCTGCGCGAGCACGGCGGCGGCGAGGTGCGCGGCGTGCTGCACTGCTTCACCGAGGACACCGACATGGCCGAGCAGGCCATGGCCATGGGCTTCTACATCTCCATTTCCGGCATCGTCACCTTCCGCAACGCCGAGGCCCTGCGCGACACGGTGCGGGCGCTGCCGGTGGAGCGCCTGCTGATCGAGACCGATTCCCCCTGGCTGGCGCCGGTGCCGTTCCGTGGCAAGCCCAACGAACCCCGCCACGTGGCCCGGGTGGCGGAATGCGTGGCCGACCTCAAGGGCCTGCCGGTGGCGGAGCTGGCGCGCGTTACCCGCGATAACTTCTACACCCTGTTCAGCAAGGCGGCGTCATGAACGATCCGGTGCAACTGGGCCTGGCCGTGGCCCTGGCGGTGGCGGTCACGGCGCTGGTGGCGGTGATCCTGGCCCGGGCGCCGCTGACGCGGGCGCGCCGGGAGCGGGACCAGGCGATGCACGACGGCGACGCCCTGCGCCGGGAAGGCGAGCGCGAGCGCGAGCGGCTGCGGGCGCTGGAAGAGCAACTGCGCGACGCCCAGGACCAGGTGGCCCGGGAGCGCGCCGACAAGGCCCGCCTGGAAGAACGGCTTACCGGCCAGCGGGACAAGCTGGCGTTCCTGGAGCAAAGCCGCGAGCAGCTCAAACAGGAGTTCGAGAACCTGTCGGCGAAAATCTTCGAGCACCGCAGCAAGCAGTTCGAGGAGAAGAACCGCCAGGGCCTGGACACCCTGCTCAACCCGTTCCGCGAACAGCTGGCGGAGTTCCGCCGCCGGGTGGACCAGATCCACAGCGACGACACCCGCGCCCAGGCGGCCATGACCGAGCAGCTGCAGCATCTCAAGAGCCTCAACCAGCAGATGCACCTGGACGCCCGCAACCTGACCCAGGCGCTCAAGGGCCAGGTGAAGACCCAGGGCAACTGGGGCGAGATGATTCTGGAGCGGGTGCTGGAAAGCTCCGGGCTCACCAAGGGCCGTGAGTACGACACCCAGGTGGCGCTGAAAAGCGAGGACGGCGGCCGCCGGCTGCCGGACGCCGTGGTGCACCTGCCCGAGGACAAGGACGTGGTGGTGGACGCCAAGGTTTCCCTGGTGGCCTACGAACGCCTGGTGAGCGCCGAGAACGAGGACGGCCGGCGCGAGGCCCGGGATCAGCATCTGCAGTCCCTGCGCGCCCATATCAAGGGGCTCAACATCAAGGACTACGGCAACCTGGAAGGGGTGCGCAGCCTGGACTTCGTGCTGCTGTTCATCCCCGTGGAGGGCGCCTTCATGACCGCCATGGAGGCGGACCCGGGGCTCTACACCGAGGCCTACGAGCGCAACATCGTGCTGGTCAGCCCGACCACCTTGCTGGTCACCCTGCGCACCATTCAGAACATCTGGCGCTACGAATATCAGAACCGCAATGCCCTGGATATCGCCAACCGGGCCGGCCTGATCTGCGACCAGATCACCCGGCTCACCGAATCCCTCGGCGACGTGGGCGACAAGATCGACAAGGCCCAGCTGTCCTGGGAAACCGCCTATAAGCGCCTCACCGAGGGGCGCGGCAACCTGCTTGGCCAGGCCCACAAGTTGCGCGACCTGGGCGCCAAGGCGCGCCGGGCGCTGCCGGAGAAGGTGGACGACGAGGACGGCGAGGAGCGCGCCGACGACGTCACCGACGCCGACGACGACTAAGGGAGCGGGACGCTTCGTAGGTGGGGTAGCGCGGCAGGAGCGGTTTCAGTCGCGACGATAACCACCGGCTTAAAGCCTTGATCGGCGTCAACCGGCGGGGTTCAGCCAAGGTCTTTTTTCAGGTCCTTTTCGAACTCATCGGCGAGGGCGCGCAGGGCGTCTTCCATTTCCAGGTAACGCTGGCGCACGCGGCGGCCGGTGTCGGTGAGGCGGGCGCCGCCACCGTGTTTGCCACCGGGGGCGGAATCCACCAGCGGCGAGCGGAAGCAGCGGTTCATGGTGTCCACCAGCAACCAGGCGCGCCGGTAACTCATGCCCATGTCCCGGGCGGCGGCGGAGATCGAGCCGGTGCGGTCGATGGCCGCCAGCAGATCCGCCTTGCCGGGACCGAAGGCGATTTCCTCGTCGCGCATCAAACGCGCGCGAAGCTTGATGTACTTTTTGCTCGCCATGAAACTCCACCACCGGATTCGTCGATGGCAGAGTGTAATCCACCGGCGCCTTCCCGCCCATGCCATCGGCACACAGGCTGGCCGCTTTGCGTTAACCTGCTTGATGCATTGCTCGTTATTGCTGGCTATTGAAGGAAACCGGTTATGAGTGGTTCCGCCTCGGCCCGTTTCGGGCCGCTGATCCTGGTGTTGTTGCTGACGTTCGCCGCCGCCGTGGCGGTGCTGATGGCGCCCCGGTCGTGGCTGGCCTGGACCGCCCTGGCCGGCGCCGGCGCGCTGGCCCTGCGCGGGGTCTGGGATTTGTTCCAGCCGCGCCACACGCTATTGCGCAATTATCCGCTGCTGGCCCATTTTCGCTGGTTCTTCGAATTCCTGCGGCCCTTCCTGCGTCAGTACATCGTCGAGAACGACCGGGAAGGGCGGCCCTACAATCGTGACCAGCGTTCGCTGATCTACGAGCGGGCCAAGGACCAGGTGGACGTGAAGCCCTTCGGCAGCGACCTGGATGCCTACGACGCGGAATTCCAGGTGCTGGCCCATTCCATGGCGCCGTGCCCCAAGCCGGACGCGGATTTCCGCGTGCGGGTGGGCGGCGAGCAGTGCGCGCGCCCCTACGACGCCTCGCTGCTGAACGTGTCGGCGATGAGCTTCGGCTCGCTGAGCGCGCCGGCGGTGGAAGCGCTCAATCTGGGCGCCCGGCGCGGCGGCTTTTATCAGGACACCGGTGAGGGCGGCATCAGTCCCTATCACCTGCGCCACGGTGGCGATCTGGTGTGGGAGATCGGTAGCGGCTACTTCGGGTGCCGGGACAAGCGCGGGCATTTCGATCGCGGCCTGTTCCGCGAGCAGGCCGCCCGGGAGCAGGTGCGCATGCTGGAGATCAAGCTCAGCCAGGGGGCCAAGCCTGGCCACGGCGGCGTCTTGCCGGCGGCCAAGATCACCCCGGAGATCGCCGATACCCGCCGCATTCCACTCCATGAAGATTGCCGTTCGCCGGCGTACCACGGTGCTTTTTCCACGCCCCGGGAACTGCTTGAGTTCGCCGCCTCGTTGCGCGAGGACGCCGGCGGCAAACCGGTGGGCGTGAAGCTGTGCGTGGGCCACCCCTGGGAGGTGTTCGCCCTGTGCAAGGCGATGCTGGAGACCGGCATTGAGCTGGACTACATCGTGGTGGACGGCGCCGAGGGTGGTACCGGCGCGGCGCCGGAGGAATTCTCCGACCATGTCGGGCTGCCGCTGCGCGAGGGCCTGCTGCTGGTGCGGAACGCCCTGGTGGGCACCGGACTGCGGTCGCGGGTGCGGCTGGCCGCCAGCGGCAAGGTCTACAGTGCCTATACCCTGGCCGCCAATCTGGCCCTGGGGGCGGACTGGTGCAACGCGGCGCGCGCCTTCATGCTCAGCCTGGGTTGCGTGCAGACCAAGAGTTGCCACAACGACCGCTGCCCCACCGGGGTGGCGACCCAGAATCCGAGCCGCCAGCGCGGGCTGGTGGTGGCGGACAAGGCCCCCCGGGTGGCTAATTTTCAACGGCACACCCTGGAGCATCTGGCGGAACTGATCGCCGCCGCCGGGCTTGAACACCCGGGCGAGCTGCTGCCGCGCCATCTGCTGCAACGGCGCGGCGCCACCGAGCTGGTCACCCTGGACCGGCTCTATCCGTTCCTGGCGCCGAACAGCCTGCTGGAAGCGCCGGACGCCACGCCTTACGGGGACTGGTGGCATGCCGCCGACCCGGACAGTTTCCGGCCGCGCTGGCCGGTGGGACCGGGGCATCACGCCCGGGTCGGCTAGCGGCCGAGCAGGTAGAAGGCCGGGTAGGCCGCCGCCCAGGCCAGAATCACCGGCGCCCAGTAGCCCGCCGCCAGTGTCAGGCGTGGCGCGGCGCGGTCGGCATCGCGGCTGGCGGCCAGCGCCGGCAGCAGGGCGGCCAGGGCCACCGCCGTGAACAGCAGATGCAGCCCGGCGAGCAGATGGTGGAAGTGGAAGAACAGCAGCGCCTGGTGTGGCTGCGTGCCCTCGTAGGCGAACGGCTGCCCGGGCAGGGGCAGCAGCCCGGCGCGGTACTCCAGATAGCCCTCCAGCCCCCGGCAGGCCAGAAACAGCAATCCCAGCAGCAGTGCCAGCACGATCCGGCCGGTGACCGGGCGCCGGCGACGGGTGGCCCGGTCGGCGCCGGCCAGGACCAGCCCGGCGGCGAGCAGGGTCAGGCCGCCGGCGGCGGCCAGGTCCGCGTGCAGGCTTTGGGAGGCGGCGGCGAACACGGCGGGGGTAGTGCGAAGGTGCAGCAGGAACGCCAGCAGTATCGAGGCGAACAGCACCGTGGCCACGAACAGGTACAGGACCAGACGCGGCCGCCCGCCATCGAGCAGACGGTGCAGCCCCGGCATGCCGTGGGCGATGATCATGGTGTGGCGGTGCGGGGTGCGCGCCATCATGCAAGCCGCTCCCCGCCACGCCCGGGGGCGGCCATGGCGCGCCGCGCACCGATGGCCCGCTTGGCCATGAAGCCTCCTGCGTTGGGTGGCGGTCGTTCCCTGGTGAATTCAGAGTAGGGCGGCCTCGGGCGGGCCACAAGCGCCGACAGCGCCGGGAACGTAAACAACTCAAAAATTCGCGCCATACGACGCCGGCACCCTGGCACCGTGATGACAGCCGCGTTACAAACGGGGCAACGTATTCAACAGCAAGGAGCAACCAATGCGTATTCGCGAACGTTTTGCCCTGGGCCTGTTCGCCGCCGCCGTGGCCGGTACCACCCAGGCCGCGATCTCCGTTCCCATGCACGCCGTGGACGAGGACGGCGTCGGTGAGCGTGTCGGTCAGATCACCGTGAGTGAGTCGGACCACGGTCTGGTGTTCACCCCGCAACTGGAAGACCTGGACGAAGGCATCCACGGCTTCCATCTGCACCAGAACGGTTCCTGTGAGCCGGCCAAGAAAAACGGTGAGATGACCGCCGCGGCCGCCGCCGGCGGCCACTATGACCCGGAAGAAACCGGTCACCACGGCACGCCCTGGGGCGACGGCCACCTGGGCGATCTGCCGGCGCTGTACGTGGACGATGACGGCATGGCTACCCTGCCGGTGCTGGCACCCCGGCCGGACATGGACGACCTTAAAGGCCGCGCCCTGATGATACACGCCGGCGGTGACAACTATTCCGACCAGCCCAAGCCCCTGGGTGGCGGCGGGGCCCGCGTGGCCTGCGGCGTGATCCCCGAATAATCACTGGCCTGAATCAGCCTTACGGCTGAGTAGCGATAACGAAAAAGCCCCGCCGGTGTCGAACCGGCGGGGCTTTTTCGTGCCCGTTTCCCCTCTCGCTTATCCCCCCATTTTTCGTGGTCTTCACCAAATTTCATCGTTTTTCACTGCGATGAGTTTCATATTTTTCCGTAATATTCTGTGATTCATGGCACTTAATGGTCATTAATCTCATCACAAATACGATGAAAAGGTGAGCTCTTCATTTTTTTGCTAATGGTTTATTCACAGACCATTACCTACTATCCGCGCACTACGAATATCTTCTAGGTAGAATTAAATGCGCGGTCCAATCTTCTTAATCTTTCTCCTCCTTGCGGGGCTTATCGGCTCAACCAATGCGGATCAGGTGGAGCCGCGCATCATCGGCGGTCAGCCGGTGAGCCAGGCGCCGTCCTGGATGGTGGAGGTGGAGCGCAGCCTGTCGGGCAACCCGGCCCACGGCGCCACCCGCTGCGGCGGCACCCTGGTGGCGCCTCGCTGGGTGCTCACCGCGGCTCATTGCGTGCGCGACGACAACGGCACCTTCGCGCCCAATACCCTGTTCGCGGCACTCGGCCATCTGAACCGCTACACCGCTCCCGAGGAGCGCATCACGGTGGTGGGGGTGCATGTGCACCGGGGCTACCGCGATGACATCTATCAGAACGATCTGGCCCTGCTGGAGCTTGAGCGCCCCTCCGCCATGCAGGCGCTGGATCTCGCCAAGAGCGCGGAAATGAATCGTTTGCGCCGGGGCAACCCGGATGAAGCGCTGCTGGCGCTGGGCTGGGGCAAGACCGAGGACAGCAATATGTCGCCGTCCCTGCGGCAGGCCACCCTGGATTATGTCACCCCGGGCGAGTGCGGTGGTTATTGGAACAATCTGAGCGGCGGCCAGCTGTGCGCCGGAGAAATGAATCCGGTGAGCGGGGTTGACCAGGACACCTGTCGCGGTGACAGCGGCGGCCCTCTGGTATTCCGCCGCGACGGCGGCGTCTGGCTGGCGGGCATCACCAGCTACGGCACCGCCCAGTGCGCCTCCGACGTGCCGTCGGTCTACACACGCGTCAGCGCCTATCTTGACTGGATCGAGCGCACCTCCGGCGGCGCCATGGTGGACCTGGAAAGCGCCAGTCAGGGCGAAGCCAGGTACGCGGGGCCGGGCCAGTCCCTGAGCCTGGACACCCGCATCAGCAACCGCAGTCTGGTCAACGAAGCTCGCCGGGTGGGGGTGCGCATCTATCACGACGGCGCCTTGCAGGTGCGCGCCGACAACCTCTACTGCAGCGATGCCGGCGATCACACCGATTGCCTGGGCTACGACAACCTGGCCACCGGTGCCACCGGCGGCGACCATCGGCTGTGGCTGTCCCACGCCGGCGGCGCCACCGCGTCGGCGTCCGCCCGGGTGGTGCCGATCAGCGACGAGCACGATTACTACACCGCCAACGAGGAAAGCCTGGACCTGGTGTTCTCCAACCAGCCGGATCTGAAGCTGGCCGCCACCGCGGTGCGCCGCGATGGCAAGGTACGCATCAGCGCCGAGGTGGAGAACCGCGCCGGCCACCGTGACGCCTTCAATGCCTGGGTCAGCTTCCAGGTGCCGGGCGGCTGGGACTGGACCAGCCTGCCGGAAGGTTGCACCGCCACCCAGCCGGTGCGCTGCGACCTGGGCGACCTGGGCCGGGGCGAGACCGTGACCCGTACCCTGGTGCTGGACGGTTCCGGCGACGGCCGGGTGTTCATGGAAGCGGGCAGTGCCAGCGGTGATTTCCCGGCCGGCGACACCCGCTCCTTCGTGACCCCGTCCCGGGCCGGCAGCGAGACCGTGCGCGAGAGCGGCGGCGGTGGTGGTGGCGGTGGCGGCGGTGGTCCGGTGGGCCTCGGGCTGCTGGTGGTGCTGGCGGGGCTGGGCGCACTGCGCCGCCGTTGATCGGCCGGTCAGTCCACCACGGACAAATGCGGGCGCCGTTGCTCCGGAGTGAGGGCGCCCGCGTTGCCTTTCCAGGGCACGGCGCCGAAACCGCCGGGGATGGCGTCGAGCAGATAGGGCGCCTTGATGATGTCGAAGTAGGGCGAGTGGTCGAAGTCGGCGGCGTGGAAGACACGGGGCTGCAGCCGCAGCAGGCGGGCGGTGTCGCCGTCGGCCTGCTTGACCAGCGGATGCACCGGAAACTGAATGAAGGCGAACGCCTCGCCGGCGGTGGTGCCGGCGAGGGCGCGCAGCAGATCGTTGGCCCAGCGGTTCAGCAGGCGCCGGCGCAGCCGTCCGGTGAGCGCCCGCCAGGGCAGCAGCCACAGCAGGGCCAGGGTGCTCCAGCCATGCTGGGTGCCGGCGCCGAGCCGGCTGATGGCGAAGCGCAGGGCGTCCTGGCACTCCTCCGGGGACAGGTTCTGGGCGCGGCACACGCGCAGATGCAGCCCGTGCAGGTTGCTCAGGTCCCGCACCCAGAGACCGCGCTCCAGGCTGGCGTCCAGCACCAGCTGGGTGTCCGGGCCGCAGGGCAGGTAGTCGGCGAGCAGGGCGCGCAACGCCGGGTCGGCCACCTCGTGGGGACGGCCGATGTAGAGCAGGACGCGGGAAAAGCGCCCGCCGGTAAGCACCTTCATGCGCCGGTCCAGGGGGCTGTCGCCGTCCACCAGCAGCACGTCGCAGGGCTGCAGCTGGGCGCGCTGGCTTTCCAGATCACCGAGCGGCCACTCGCCTTTGTCGGGCTGCCGCTGGAGCCGCTCGCACAACCATTGGTAAAGCCGTTGGGAATTCATGGGGCGATCCTACAGCAGCGCCAGGGCGCGTTCCATGACCGAATAGTCAGTATGGAAGTGCGGTGACAGCCGCACGCCACCACCGCGCTCCGCGCACACCACGCCGCCGGCCTGCAGCCGGGCACGGGTGTCCGCCGGCGCCTCGTCCTTCAGGCGGAAGGTGACGATGCCGGCGCGGCGGGACGGGTCCGCCGGGCTCAGCAGCTCGGCGCCGCGCGCCGCCAGGGTGTCGTACAGCCAGGTCACCCGTTCCCGCAGCGCCGCTTGCACGGTGTCCATGCCCAGTTCCTGGAACAGCGACAGGGAAGCGTCCAGGGCATGGGTGGCGAGCATGTTGGGGCTGCCGCATTCGAAACGGGTGGCGCCCTCGGCCACCCGCCAGTCCTTGCGGGTGTAGTCGCCGGCGGCCTCGATCATGTGCCAGCCGTACTGGTGCACGGTGAGCTGTTCGCGGGCCGCCGGGCGGGCGTAAAACAGCGCCAGGCCTTCCGGGCCGAGCATCCATTTGTGGCCGTCGGCGACCACGAAATCCGCGCAGCAGGCGGCGGCGTCGAAGGTCACCGCCCCCAGGCTTTGAATGGCGTCCACGCAGAACAGCACGCCGCGCTCCCGGCAGGCGCGGCCGATGGGCGCCAGATCCAGACGGATGCCGCCGCCGTACTGCACCGACGACAGCGACACCAGCCGGGTGCCTTCGCCGATGGCGTCGATCACCCGCTGCTCGGCGCCTTCGCCGCTCACGTCCACTTCCACCACGTCCACGCCCCGGTCCGCCAGGGCCTGCCAGGGAATCCGGTTGGACGGGAATTCCTGGTCGCTGATCACCACCCGGTCGCCGGGGCGCCAGTCCAGGCCCTCGGCGATCACCGACAGGCCCTCGGAGGTGTTCTTGAGCAGCGCCACGTCCGCCGGGTCGGCGTTGATCAGCCAGCCCAGGCGCTCGCGCAGGCGTGCTTCCACCGCCAGCCATTGGGGATAGTCCCGGGCGCCGACATGGATGTTCTGGTCGGCGAAGGCGACGACCGCGTCGCGGGTACGGCGCGGCCACGGGGCCACCGCCGCGTGGTTGAGATAGAGCACGTCGTCGCGCAGGGGAAATTCCGCTTTGAGATCGACCATGGGAGGCTCCTTGAGTATGATCCAGCCCGAATGGGGAGCGGCTCGGCGGCCGTCTCCGGGGGATTGTAGCGAGCCGGGCGGGGGCGTGCAGCGTCCCGGCTTGTGGTAGGGTAAACGCAGTCGCCACGAGGGCGGCGGATTGAGGAGAAGTCGATGGGTGATCTGGAAAAAGCGACGCGCAAGGCGCGGGAATTCCGCCAACGCGAGCAGGAAATCCTCGACGCCGCCCTGGCGCTGTTTCTGGAGCAGGGGGAAGACCGGGTCACGGTGGAAATGATCGCCGACCGGGTCGGTATCGGCAAAGGCACCATCTACAAGCATTTCGAAACCAAGAACGAAATTTACCTGCTGCTGATGCTGCGCTACGAGGAGGATCTGGCCGAGGTCTTCGACAGCATTTCCGACAGCAGCGACAAGGAAGCCCTGGCCCGGGAATACTTCCGCTTCCGCATCGGCGATCCGGCCCGCTACCAGCTGTTCGACCGGCTCGAGAACAAGGTGATCAAGGATCACGCCGTGCCCGACCTGGTGGACAAGCTGCACCGTCTGCGCGAAGCCAATTTTTCCCAGCTCACGCACATCGTCGAGGCGCGTATCCAGGAAGGGTCCCTGGAGGACGTGCCGCCCATGTACCACATCTGCGCCGCCTGGGCGCTGGCCCACGGTGCCGTGGCCTTGATGCAGTCGCCGTTCTATCAGCGGCTGATCGACGACAAGCCGGATTTCCTCGACTTCCTGGTGGAAATCGGCATCCGCATGGGCAACAAGGGCCAGCGCGGCAAATAATCCGAACGGAAGGAGCCCATGAGCAAAGCCGAGGAATTACTGGCGCTGCTGGAAAAAGCCGAGCAGGACGAACGGGGCCTGCCGCCGGTGCATAAATGGAACCCGGAGCGCCACGACGACATCGACATGCGCATCGCCCGGGACGGCATCTGGTACTACCAGGGCTCGCCCATCGAACGCCATCGCATGGTCAAGCTGTTCTCCACCATCCTGCTGCGCGAAGGCGAGGACTACTTTCTGATCACGCCGGTGGAGAAGCTGCGCATCCAGGTGGACGACGTGCCCTTCGTGGCCACCGGAGTGGAGCGGGTCAGCGGTGACGGTCCGGACAAACTGGTGTTCACCACCAACGTGGACGGCCATGTGGTGGCCGGCGAAAAACACCCGCTGCGGGTGGAGACCGACCCGGACAGCGGCGAGCCGTCCCCCTATGTGCACGTGCGCGACAACCTGGAAGCCCTGATCGCCCGTAATGTCTTCTACCAGCTGGTGGACTGGGCGCGCCAGGAAGAGCGCGACGGCGCCACCGTTCTGGTGGTCTCCTCCGGCGGCGTGGATTTTGAGCTGGGCCGCCTGTAGGGCCTACTTCACGGCCAGCACGGTCAGCAGCAACACCAGCAGCACCACGCTGATACCCCGCCACAAACGAATCCGCGCTTGTGGATCGTCGCCGGCGGCCCGGGGCACCGGGCCCGGCCGGCGCAGCGCCGCGCGCAGTTCCGCCACGTCATGGAAACGGTCCTCCGGGCGCGCCGACAGGGCCCGGGCCAGGGCCCGCTCCACCCCTTCGGGCACGAACGGATTGAGCCGGGTCATGGGCGGCAGCGGCCGGCCGGCGGCGCGCCGGTAATGGCCCCGCCAGGGCAGGATGCCGGTGAGCATTTCATGGATCACCGCCGCCGCCGCGAACTGATCCGCCCGTTCCGAGGGCGCCTCGCCCCGCGCCCGCTCCGGCGCCGTGTAGGGCCGCGTGCCCTGGGGGTGAGGGGAACCGGGCCGGTCGCCGCCGCGGGGGTGGGCGTTGCCCAGGTCGATCAGTTTCACCACGCCGTGGCGGTCCACCATCAGATTGTCCGGCTTCAAATCGTCGTGGAGCACATCGGCGCGGTGCAGGGCGCGCAGCCCGTTGAACAGCTGATCGGCCAGATACAGCCGTTCCTCCACCGGCGCGTCCGGGTGCTCCCGGGCCCATTGGTCCAGGGTCACGCCGTCGATGTATTCCAGGTAGAGGTACTGGCAGCTGGGCGGTCGGGGTGGCGTCAGCGGGCGCGGAAAATGGGGCCCGCGCAAGCGCGCCAGCAGCCAGCCCTCCAGGGCGAAACGCTGCAGCGCCTCGGCGTCGTCCTCCAGGTTCACCGACGGCGCCTTGATCACCCCGGTCCGGCCGTCGCCATCGCGCACCCGGTAAAGCTGGCTGCGCGGGCTGGCGTGCAGTTCCCGCTCCACGGTGAGGCCGTCCAGTTCCATGCCCGGGCTCAGCGGCGGCGGCAGCGGCCGTTCGTCCAGGGCGGCACGTCGGTCATCCAGATCCGCCGACCCCGGGCTGTCCACGCACAGCAGCTGGCAGCTCAGGTTGTCCCGGGCGCCCAGGCGCCGGCCCGCTTCGATCAACCGCTCGGCCAGCAGGGCGGGGGCCTCCGGGCCAACCATGCCCTGCGCCAGTTCCTCCGTGGCGAGGGCGTCGTGGAGTCCGTCGCTGGTGAGCAGGAAGCGGTCGCCGGCGCGCAGCCCGTTGCTCACGTAGTCCACTTCCAGGCGCGGGTCCGCGCCCATGGCCCGGGTCAGCACCCGGGTGCCGCCCAGGGCCCGCTGGTGGTCCCGGGTCAGGCATTCCAGGCGACCCTCGCGCAGCCGCCAGATGCGTGAATCGCCCACCTGGAACAGATGGGCGCGGCCGCCGCGCAGCACCAGCACGGAGAGCGTGCACAGATGGGCGTCGCCGGCCCGGGTCTGGCGGTACAGCCAGCGATTGAGGGCCTCCAGCACCCGCTGGGCGGATCGTGGCACGCTCCACAGTGAGGGCGTGGCGTAGTAGTCGTTGAGAAAGCCGAGCACGCAGGACTCCGCCGCCTCGCGGCCGGCGGCGGCGCTGGACAGACCATCCGCCAGGGCCGCCGCCACGCCCTTGGTGCGCAGCGCCGCCGGGTCGTCGGCGGGCACCCGCAGGGCCACGGCGTCGGCGTTGTGCGGGCGGGGGCCGGCGTGGCTGGCCTGGCCGGCGCGCACGCGCAGGGCGGTCATCAGCCTACCTCGATCAACTGCACGCGGCCCTGGTCATCCACCTCGGCGATGTGGCCGTGGGGTTCCTCCAGGAAACGCACCGCGAACAGGGTCACCAGGGCGGCGCCGGCGATCACCAGGAAGAAGGTGCTGGCGTCCACGAAGGTGAGCACGGTGAGAAACAGCACCGCCCCGGCGTTGCCGTAGGCGCCCACCATGCCGGCGATCTGGCCGGTGAGGCGGCGCTTGATCAGCGGCACGGTGGCGAACACCGCGCCTTCCCCGGCCTGCACGAAGAACGAGCAGCCCATGGTGGCCAGCACGGCGAGAACCAGCGGCCAGCCTTCGTTGACCCGGCTGAGCACGAAGTAGCCCACCACCAGGCCGGCGATCAGCAGCGCCAGCGCCTTCTTGCGGCCGAAGCGGTCGGACAGCCAGCCGCCGCCGGGTCGCGCCACCAGGTTCATGAACGCGTATCCGGCGGCGAGCAGGCCGGCGGTCACCGGTTCCAGGCCGAAGGTGTCGGTAAAGAACAGCGGCAGCATGGACACCACCGCCAGCTCCGAGCCGAAGGTGACCATGTAGGCCAGATCCAGGATCGCCACCTGCTTGAAAGCGTAACGGTCCCGTTCCGCCACGCCCTCGGCGAGCCGCTCCCGGTTCACCCGCCAGGCCTGCCACAGCTGCGCCAGGGCCAGCGCCAGCACCACCGTGCCCATGGCCAGCTGGGCGCCGGCGCCGAACAGGTTCAGGTTGCCCGGGCCGAGACGCCACAGGATCACCAGCAGGGCCCCGTAGAGCGGTACGCTCATGGCCAGGTAGAAAATCAGGTCGCGGCGGCTGGTCACCTCCAGGGCGCCGGTGCGCTTGGGCTTGAAGTAGGCGCTGCCCTTGGGCGTATCGCGGGCGCGCCACAAAAACACCAGGCCGTAGAGCAGGGCGACCAGGCCGGTGCTGGCGATGGCCCAGCGCCAGCCGTCGTCGCCGCCGAACAGCACCGCCACCGTGGGCAGGCTCATGGACGCCGCCGCCGAGCCGAAGTTGCCCCAGCCGCCGTACATGCCCTCCGCCAGGCCCACTTCCCGGGCCGGAAACCATTCCCCGATCAGACGGATGCCGACCACGAAGCCGGCGCCCACGAAACCCAGCGCCAGCCGGGTGATTGCCAGTTGCTGGTAGGTTTGCGCGAAGGCGAACAGCCAGCACGGCACCGCCGCCAGGATCAGCAGCATGCCGAACACCCGGCGCGGGCCGAAGCGGTCCACCAGGGAACCGATCACCACCCGGGCGGGGATGGTCAGGGCCACGTTGAGAATCAGCAGCGCCTTGACCTGCTCGTCAGTGAGCGAAAACGCCTCGCGGATGGTGCTCATCATGGGGGCGTGGGCGAACCACACCATGAAGGTGATGAAGAAGGACAGCCAGGACAGATGCAAAAGCCGGATGCGCGGCTGTGAAAAAGCCAATGGATTCAAACCGGTCGAACTCATGGTTGCTCCCCTGCGTGTGAATACCTGGGGCGAACCGGCAGCAAGGCCCGTGCCATGGCGCCAGATGCTTGAAAACCTTGAAGAAATATCTGTGCCGGGGGCGCCTTGGCCGGTTCCGGTGCGCGATCGGGGTTCAAAACGTGCCCGTTTGGAGTGCACGAAAACGTGCCTTCAAGTTGTGCACCTTTGCCCGGCGAGGAGGCAGGCGGCCGCGTTGAATGCCCGCTCAAGGAAGCCTTAATTCAATAAAAACAAGGGTTTGTGGGTCTGGTATGCCCCTTGCTTGTAAGGCGGGGAACGATTCGCGACAGGGGTGCAACCCATGAACGAACAAAAGGTTCTGCTGATTGGCCACGGCATGGTGGGCCAGCGTTTTCTGGAAGCCTTGACGGCCCGGGACACCGGCCGCCGTTATCGGATCACGGTGCTGGGCGAGGAACCGCGCCCGGCCTACGACCGGGTGGGGCTGACCCGCTACTTCGCCGACCGGGACGCGGCGGCCCTGTCCCTGCTGCCGGACGGTTTCCTGGAAGAACACGGCATCGAGCTGAAGCTGGGCACCCGCGCCGAGCACATCGACCGCCGCGCGCGCACCGTGCGCACCGACAGCGGCGAAACCCTGCACTACGACAAGCTGGTGCTGGCCACCGGCTCCTACCCGTTCGTGCCGCCCATCGACGGCAACGACCGCGACCACTGTTTCGTCTATCGCACCATCGAGGATCTGGACGCCATCATCGCCGCCGGCGAGGGCGCCCGGGTGGGCGCCGTGGTGGGCGGCGGCCTGCTCGGCCTGGAGGCGGCCAAGGCGCTCCACGACCTGGGACTGGAAACCCATGTGGTGGAGTTCGCGCCGCGCCTGATGGCGGTGCAGGTGGACGACGCCGGTGGTGGCCTGCTGCGCGACAAGATCCAGGATCTGGGCGTCACCGTGCACACCGGCACCGGCACCCGGGCCATCGTCGATGGCCAGGACCACCGCCACCGCATGGACTTCGGCGATGACCGCCATTTGGAAACCGACCTGATCGTGTTTTCCGCCGGCATCCGCCCCCAGGACACCCTGGCCCGGGAGTGCGGGCTGACCCTGGGCGAGCGCGGTGGCGTGATGATCGACGACCACTGCCTGACCAGCGACCCGGACATCTACGCCATCGGCGAGGTGGCGCTGTGGGACAACCGGGTGTTCGGCCTGGTTGCGCCGGGCTACCAAATGGCCGAGGCCGCCGCCGCCCATCTCGACGGCGACCGGGAAGCCGCCTTCCGGGGCGCCGACATGAGCACCAAGCTGAAGCTCATGGGCGTGGACGTGGCCTCCATCGGCGATGCCCACGGCGCCACCCCCGGTGCCCGCAGCACGGTATTCATGGACCAGGCCGCTGGCGTCTACAAGAAGGCGGTGGTCAGCGAATGCGGCAAGAAACTGCTGGGCGCGGTGCTGGTGGGCGACGCCGCCGATTACGGCACCCTGCTGCAGCTGTGTCTCAATGATATGGACCTGCCCGGCGACGCCGCCGCGCTGGTGGCCCCGGCCGCCGGCGAGGCGCCGGCCCTGGGCGCCGATGCCCTGCCGGACACGGCGCAGATCTGCTCGTGCAACAACGTTTCCAAGGGCGACCTGTGCACCGCCATCGACGCCGGCTGCCACAGTGTCGGCGAGCTCAAGGCGGAAACCCGCGCCTCCGCCACCTGCGGCGGGTGCGCGGCTCTGGTCAAGCAAGTGCTGGACACGGAACTGGAAAAGCGCGGCGTGGCGGTCAACAACCACGTCTGCGAACACTTCGCCCATTCCCGCCAGGAGCTTTATCACCTGGTGCGGGTGGACGGCATCCGCACCTTCGAGGAACTGTTGGCGCGCCACGGCAGCGGCCATGGCTGCGACATCTGCAAGCCCACGGTGGCCTCGATTCTGGCGTCCTGCTGGAACGAGCACGTACTCGACCCGGCCCTGGCCGGCCTGCAGGACACCAACGATTACTTCATGGCCAACATGCAGCGCGACGGCACCTATTCCGTGGTGCCCCGGGTACCCGGCGGCGAGATCACCCCGGACAAGCTGATCGTGATCGGCCAGGTGGCGCGCAAGTACGACCTCTATACCAAGATCACCGGTGGTCAGCGGGTGGACCTGTTCGGCGCCCGGGTGGATCAGTTGCCGGCGATCTGGCGGGAATTGATCGACGCCGGTTTCGAGTCCGGCCACGCCTATGGCAAGGCCATGCGCACGGTGAAGTCCTGCGTCGGCTCGACCTGGTGCCGCTACGGCGTGCAGGACTCGGTGGCCATGTCGATCCGCCTGGAGGAGCGTTACCGGGGCCTGCGCGGCCCGCACAAGATCAAGATGGCGGTGAGCGGCTGCACCCGGGAATGCGCCGAGGCGCAAAGCAAGGACGTGGGCGTGATCGCCACCGAGAAGGGCTGGAACCTGTACGTGTGCGGCAACGGCGGCATGCGCCCGCGCCACGCGGAGCTGTTCGCCGCGGACCTGGACGACGACCAGCTGATCCGTGCCATCGACCGCTTCCTGATGTTCTACATCCGCACCGCCGACCGCCTGCAGCGCACCGCCGCCTGGCGGGAAAACCTGGAAGGCGGCCTGGATTACCTCAAGGCGGTGATCCTGGAGGACAGCCTGGGCCTGGGCGAGGAGCTGGACGCGCAGATGGCGCACATCGTCGAAACCTACCAGTGCGAGTGGCGCGCCACCCTGGCGGACCCGGAAAAGCTCAAGCGTTTCCGCCACTTCGTCAACGACGAAGGCGACGACGACCTGGTCTATGTGCGCGAGCGCGAGCAGCGCCGCCCGGCCTATCCCCACGAACGCATCCCGGTGCTGGAGGACGCATGATGAACGAGCAATGGCGGGCAGTGTGCCGTCTGGACGACATCGAGCCGGAAACCGGCGTCGGCGTGCGCCTGCCGGACCACCGCCAGGCGGCCCTGTTCCGCACCCGGGATGACCGCCTGTTCGCCCTGGACAACCACGATCCCTTCAGCCACGCCAATGTGCTGGCCCGGGGCCTGCTGGGGTCGCTGCAGGGGCGCCGGGTGGTGGCCTCGCCAATCTACAAACAGCATTTCTGCCTGGACACCGGCCAGTGCCTGGAAGACGAGGGCGTGCGCCTGAGCGTTTACCCGGTGCGGGTGTCGCAGGGCCAGGTGGAACTTCTGGTCGAGCCTTCGCCATGACGGCCAGGCGCCTGGTGGTGGTGGGCAACGGCATGGCCGCCCGCCGTCTGCTCGAGGAACTGCTGGCCCGGGCGCCGCGCCGCTACCGGATCACCGTGGTGGGCGACGAGCCCGGCGCCGGCTACAACCGCGTCATGCTGTCGCCGCTGCTGGCCGGCGCCACCGGCGAGGACGCCATCGTCACCCATCCGGCGGCCTGGTACCGGCGCCACGGCATCCGCCTGATCAGCGGCACCCCGGTGACCGCCATCGACCGGCGTCGCCGCCAGGTGCGCACCGGCGCCGGGCATCGGCTCGCCTACGACCGCCTGGTGCTGGCCACCGGCGCGGCACCGCGGCGGCTGGCGCTGCCCGGCGCCGACCTGGATGGCGTGCTCAGCTTCCGGGACCTGGCGGACACCCGCCGGCTGCAGGGGCTCGCCCCCCGCGCCCTGGTGGTGGTGGGCGGCGGTTTCCTGGGGCTGGAAGCCGCCGAGGCGTTGCTGCGCCGGGGCCACCGGGTGACCCTGGTGCACGGCCACGGGCATCCTCTTAACCAGCAACTCGATGCCACCGCCGGCGCCCGCCTGCGCGCGGACCTGGAGGCCCGGGGGCTGCGCTTCGTACTGAACCGCCGCCCGGCGGCCCTGGAAAGCGACGGCCGGGGCGCGGTGACGGCGGTGCGGCTGGACGACGGCCGGCGCCTGCCGGCGGACGCGGTGATCCAGGCGGTGGGCATCGAACCCCGGGTGGCGCTGGCGCGCCAGTGCGGCCTGGCCCTGGGCCGCCACGGGGTGCGCGTGGACGACACCCTGCAAACCTTCGATCCGCGCGTCTACGCGGTGGGGGAGTGCGTGGAGCACCGTGGCCGCACCTTCGGCCTGGTGGCGCCGCTCTACCACCAGGCGCGGGTGTGCGCCGGCTACCTGGCGGAGCAGGGTCTGGAGCGCTATCACTTCGAGGGCGCCGCCACCCGCCTCAAGATCGGCGGCATCGACCTGCTGTCCGCCGGCGATTTCCTGGGCGGCGAGGGCGATCAGGTGATCACCCTGGATGATCCGGCGGGGGGCTACCGGCGTCTGGTGCTGCGCGACCACCGCCTGGTGGGGCTGGTGCTGTACGGCGACGTGGCCGACGGCCCTTTCTATGAAACCCTGTGGCGGGAGGGGCGGGACCTGTCCGCCCTGCGCCTGATGCTGCCGTTCGGCGAGGCGGCCTGCGCGCCGGCCCGCCCCGGGGTGACGGCGGAGGCCGCCGCATGAACCAGGGCGCCGAGCCGATCACGCGCACCACCTGCCCCTACTGCGGGGTGGGCTGCGGCATGCTCACCGATGGCGCCCGCCTGCGTGGCGACGGCGATCACCCGGCCAACGCCGGGCGGCTGTGCGTCAAGGGCAGCAGCGTGCTGGACACCCTGGGCGAACAGGGCCGGCTGCTGCATCCGCGCATCGGCGACCGGCGGGTGAGCTGGGACCGGGCCCTGGACGAAGTGGCCGGCCGCTTCCGCCGCGTGATCGAGGAGCACGGCCCGGAGGCGGTGGCCTTTTACGTGTCCGGGCAGTTGCTCACCGAGGACTACTACGTCGCCAACAAGCTGATGAAGGGGTTCCTGGGCGGCGCCAACATCGACACCAATTCCCGGCTGTGCATGAGCAGCGCGGTGGCCGCCCACAAGCGCGCCTTCGGCGAGGACGTGGTGCCCGGCTGCTATCAGGACCTGGAGCTGGCGGACCTGGTGGTGCTTACCGGCTCCAACACCGCCTGGGCCCACCCCATCGTGTACCAGCGGCTGGCCGCCGCCAAGAAGCGCCGGCCGGCCATGAAGGTGGTGGTGATCGACCCGCGCCGCACCGCCACCTGCGACCTGGCGGACCTGCATCTGGCGATCCGGCCGGGCCAGGACGTGGCCCTGTTCAATGGCCTGCTGCGCTGGCTGCATGATCACGACGCCCTGGACCGGGACTACATCGGCGCCCATACCCGGGATTTCCAGGCCGCCCTGGACGCCGCCGGGGACGAACCGTTGGCGGGCCTGGCGCGGCGGCTGGGGCTGCCGGCGGCGGACCTGGACACTTTCTATCAATGGTTCGCGGAGACGCCGCGCACCGTGACCCTCTTTTCCCAGGGGATCAACCAGGCCCGCAACGGCACCGACCAGGGCAACGCCATCATCAACGCCCACCTGGCCACCGGCCGGGTAGGGCGGCCCGGCGCCGGGCCCTTCTCGATCACCGGCCAGCCCAACGCCATGGGTGGCCGGGAAGTGGGCGGCCTGGCCAACCAGCTGGCGGTGCATCTGGATCTGGAGGACGCCGCCCACCGGGCGGCGGTGGCGGATTTCTGGGGCGCCCCGGCCCTGCCCGCCGAACCCGGGCTGATGGCGGTGGACCTGTTCCAGGCGGTGGCGGACGGGCGCATCAAGGCGATCTGGATTCTCGCCACCAATCCGGTGGATTCCATGCCGGAGGCGGACCGGGTGCGCGCCGCCCTGGAGGCCTGCGACACCGTGGTGGTTTCCGACTGCATGGCCGACACCGACACCCTGGCCTGCGCCGACATCGCCCTGCCGGCCCTGGGCTGGGGGGAGAAGGACGGCACCGTGACCAACTCGGAGCGCTGCGTAAGCCGCCAGCCCGCCTTCTTGCCGGCCCCCGGCGAGGCGCGTCCGGACTGGTGGGCGCTGTGCCGGGTGGCGGAGCGGCTCGGGTACGGCGCCGCCTTCGACTACGCCGGCCCGGCGGACATCTTCCGCGAATACGCGTCCATGACCGGCCTGGCCCGTCGCTTCGGCAAGCAACTGGACCTGAGCGCCGCCGGTGACCTGACCGATCACCAGTATCAACGCTGGGCGCCCCGCGCCTGGCCTTTGGACGGTGGCGCGCGCTGCTTTGGCGACGGCCGTTTCAGCACCGCCGACGGCCGCGCCCGGTTCGTCGCCTGCGCGCCGCCACCGGCGCCGGACACCAACCACCGCCGGCCCCTGCTGCTGAACAGCGGCCGCCTGCGTGATCAGTGGCACACCATGACCCGCACCGGCCGGGCACCGGCGTTGTTCAGCCACCGCGACGAACCCTTCGTGGACATGCATCCGCGCCGGGCCGCCCGGGAAGGGCTGGAGGAGGGCGGTTTCGCGTGGGTGCGCGGCGACGCCGGCGAGGCCCTGGCGCGGGTGCGCCTGGACCGGGGGCTGGGCGAGGACCAGCTGTTCATGCCCATGCACTGGAGCGACCGTTTCAGTGGCCGGGCCCGGGTGGATGCCCTGGTGCCGGCGCGCACTGATCCGGTGTCCGGCCAGCCGGCCTTCAAGCACACCCCGGTGGCCCTGGCGCCCTGGCGGCCGGCGTGGCACGGCGTGATGCTGGGCGCCGGCGCGCCGCCGGAGGTGGACTATTGGGCGCGGATTCCCCTGGACCGGGAGATGGCCCTGGACCGTTATGTACTGGCGGGAGGCGCCCCGGTGGACCCGGCGCGGTTCCAGGATTGGCTGCCGGCGGCGGCACAGTGGCTGACCCTGGACGATCCCGCCGCCGGTCACTACCGCCGTGCCGGACTGGACGGCGAGGGCCGGCTGGTGGCCTGGCTGGCCCTGGCACCGACGCCACCGGCAGTGGACGTTGACTGGCTGGCCGGGGCCTTCCGGGAGCCGCTGGACGCCGCCGGCCGGGCACGGCTGCTGCTCGGCGACGGCGGTCAGGGGGGCGCCGATCGCGGCGCGGTGATCTGCACCTGCTACCAGGTGCGCGAGGCCACCCTGCGCGAGGCGGTGGCCGCGGGCGCCGACAGTGTCGCCGCCCTGGGCCGCTGTTGCCGGGCCGGCACCAATTGCGGCTCCTGCATTCCCGAGCTCAAAGCGTTTCTGGCCTGACGGCTCAGGGCGTCTCGCCGGGTTTCGGCAGCCCGGTGCCGCACTGCTTGCAGTAGCGCGCGTCCGGGTCGTGGTCGTGGCGATGGCAGCCGGGGCACTCGCGCTCGTAGCGGCGCACCATGTGCGCCTTGGACATCTCGGCGCTGACGATGCCGGTGGGCACGGCGATGATGGCGTAGCCGGTGATCATCGCCAGGGAGGCCACCGCCTGGCCAAACGGGGTCTGCGGGGAAATGTCGCCGTAGCCCACCGTGGTGATGGTGACGATGGCCCAGTAGATGCTGCGCGGAATGCTGGTGAAGCCGTTGGCGGGCCCTTCCACCACGTACATCAGGCTGCCGAAGATGATGATCACCACGGTCACCGCGAACATGAACACGCCGATCTTGCGGCGGGTGCGCACCAGGGTGCTGCCGAGCTGGTTGGCCTCGTCCATGAGCTGCGCCAGCTTGAGCACCCGGAACACCCGCAGCACCCGCAGGGCGCGAATGGTGAGCAGGTAGTTGGCGCCCGGGAACAGCAGGCTCAGGTAGGTGGGGATCACCGATACCAGATCCACCACGCCGTAGAAACTGCGCGCGTAACGCACGGGCCGGTCGCTGACCCACAGGCGGATCACGTACTCAAAGGTGAACAGCAGGGTGAAGAACCACTCCGCCGCGTACAGAATGACGCCGTATTCCTGGTGGATGGACTGCACGCTGTCCAGCATCACGGCGATCACGCTGGCGATGATGGCGATGATCAGCAACTGATCGAAATAGCGCCCGGCCGGCGTGTCGGTGCCGAAAATAATGTGGCGCCAGCGGTCGCGCAATGAGGCGGAGTCGGGGCTCATAACCCTCCTTACCGGGCCGCCCGCGGGCGGCGGTTCGTCGTGGAGTCGTCGGGGTCCGGCTATTGTGTCTTGTTCGGCCCCGCCTGACCACTTAGGGTTCGGCGCCATAGAAGAAAGAACAAACGCGTCCACGGGGGATTCATGACACGCTTGAAGGCGTTGTTCATCGCCTTGTACCCGGTTGCCGCCCTGCTCATCTGCCTGCACGCCCTGGGCCGCTGGTGGCCCGACGGCCACTGGCTGTGGCTGGGGGTGGTGCTGGTCAACGCGCCGATCCTGGCGCTGCTCGCCTGGCTGCTCGGGCGCGGCCCGGCACGCACCAGCCCGCATCTGCCCGCCGTGACCCTGTGCGCCTGGCTGGGCGCCGCCGTGACCCTGCTCGGCACCCTGGCCCTGGGCGACCCGCGCCCGCTGGCCTGGTTGTACACGGCGCTGGGCCTGCTCGGGATGTGCGCCTACCTGTTCTGGTACAGCCCCATGCAGCGTGACCCGGCGCGCGGCCCCCAGCCGGGGCGGCTGCTGCCGCCGCTCAGTTTCCGTGACTTGCGGGGGCGGCTGCGCAGCAGCGGTGATCTGCACGGCCGGCCGGCGGTGTTGCTGTTCTTTCGCGGTAACTGGTGCCCGATCTGCATGGCCCAGGTGCGCGAGCTGGCCCGCCGCCGCCCCCAGCTGGAACGGCGCGGCGCGCGCATCGTGCTGATCAGCGCCCAGCCCGGCAAGCGCACCGAGCGGCTGGCCCGGCGCCTGGGGCTGGAGCTGGAATGGTGGCTGGACGACGACCTGCGCGCCGCCGCCGCCCTGGACATCCTGGACCGGGGCGGCACCCCCCTGGGCCTGGAACTGTTCGGCTATGGCCCGGACACGGTGTTGCCCACGGTGCTGATCACCGACGCCCGGGGCGAGATCCGCTATGTGGACCTCGCCGACAACTACCGCGTGCGGCCGGAGCCGTCGGTGTTCCTGCGCGTGCTGGACAACATGACCCCGGTGCCTCGCTAGCGGGTTTGAACCAACGTCCCAAAAAACGCCCTCCCGGTAAACAAAGGTGTCCGGCCCGGGCCGCGCGCTAACCGTACGATTACCCCCGCTACGCTTCCTTACACAGCCGCAACGGCCTGTGTCTACATCGCGCGAACGCTTCCCTCCCATAGTCGGGAAATACCGAGAATCACTAAAATAAAGGGAGGGGTAGACCTTGGATATCAAACTCAAGCCTTTGCTCGGCGGCGGCCTGCTGGCGCTGATGCTCACCGCCTGTGGTGGCGGTGGCGGCGGTGGCGGGGGCAGCGACGGCGCCAACACGCCCACCCCGTCCACCCGCGAACTGCCCCAGGAAATGGCGGCGGTGGTGGACCAGACCAATGAATTCACCAACGAGTTCTGCCCGGACACCACCAACGGCCAGGCGCCCGGCGCCGAACTGGACCCGGCGGCCTGCTTGCGGGAAGCCGAGGACGGCGAGGGTGGCGGCGTGCCCGGCCTGGACGGCGTGGTGGCGCGTTTCTGCCCGGTGGCGGCGCAATCCTTCGACCCCGCCGGCCTGTTCGATCCGGCGGCCTTCGAAGCGGCCTTCGCCGACCCGCAGGGCTTCATCACCGACGGCCCGCTCAGCTTCCCGGTGGCCTGTCTGCAGGAATCCGCCACCAACCTGGGCGATATCCAGGAACTGGTGGGCGGCGACAACCCGCTCACCGATCAATTGTGCCCGCAGGCAGCGGCGGCGGATGAGTTCGACCCGGCCACCTGTTTCTCCGAAGTGGCCGGCTCCCTGGGTGGCGACGGCCTGCCCAGTCTGCCCGGCGGCGGCGGCGACGGCTCGCCCATCGGCGGCGCCGAGCAGATCTGCCCGGAGGCCTCCCAGAGCGAGATGGGCCCGGAAATGGCGATCAACTGCCTGAGCGAGACCACCCGGGTGTACATCACCATCATGGACATGATCACCAACCCCAATCCGGTCACCGGCGCGGTGTGTCCGGTGGAGGACAGCACCGGCCGGGTGGACCCGGTGGTGTGCTTCGAGGAAGCGCTGTCCGGCGGCGGCATGCCATCCCTGCCGGGCCTGGGCGATTTGCCGGGCCTGCCCGGTCTGCCCGGCGGTGGCGACGGCGGTGACACCCCGGAGCTGCCCAGTGAATTCACCGACGCGCTGTCCGCCATCTGCCCGGACACCCTGGAAGGCGAAATCGGCCCCACCACCCCGGTGGACTGCCTCACCGAAGCCGGCGGCAACCTGGGCGGCCTGACCGACCTGCTCGGCGGCCTGGGTGGCGGTAACCCGCTTACCGACGCCCTGTGCCCGGTGGCGTCCGGCGGCGACTCCCTGGATCCGGCGGCCTGCTTCAGCGAAGCCCTGGCCAATCTGCCCTCCGGCGGGGGCGGCGGCGAGCCGCAGATTCCCGGCACCGGCATGTTGCTTGAGCAGATCTGTCCGAGCGCGGCGGCCGGCGAGTTGGGCCCGACCACCCCGATCGAGTGTCTGTCCGAACTGGGCAGCGGCTTCGGCGGCCTGGAAGACCTGCTCGGCGCCCTGGGCGGCGAGGGCGGCAACCCGCTCACCGGCCAGCTCTGCCCGGCGGCCTCCGAAGGCGGCCAACCGGACCCGGCGGCCTGCTTCATGGAGGCCCTGGAAGGCCTGCCCGGCGCCTTGCCGCTGCCCGGTGGCGACGGCGGCGGCACGCCGGAGATTCCCGGTGCCGACCAGCTGCTCGGCCAGATTTGCCCGGCCACCGCCGACGACGAGATCGGCCCCACCACGCCGGTGGATTGCCTCACCGAGGCCGGTGGCAACCTGGACGGCCTGCAGGACCTGCTGGGCGGCCTGGGCGGCAGCAACCCGCTCACCGACGCTCTGTGCCCGGCGGCGTCCGGCGGCGATCAGCTGGACCCGGCGGCCTGCCTCACCGAGGCCCTGGGCAATCTGCCCGGCGCGCCCGGCGGTGACGGCGGGGTGCCGGAGATTCCCGGCCTCGGCGACGGTTTGAGTCAGATTTGCCCGAACGCCAGCGCGGGCGAGGCGGGTCCGACCACGCCGCTGGAATGCCTGATGGAAGCCGGCGGCAACTTTGGCCAGCTGGAGGACCTGCTGGGTGGCCTGGGCGGTGGCAACCCGCTTACCGATGCCCTGTGCCCGGTGGCGTCCGGCGCCGACTCCCTGGATCCGGCGGCCTGTTTCACCGAGGCCCTGGGCAATCTGCCCGGCGCGCCGGGCGGTGACGGCGGGGTGCCGGAGATTCCCGGCCTCGGCGATGGGCTGAGCCAGATCTGCCCGACCACGGTGGAAGCCGGCGTGGGCCCGACCACGCCCATCGACTGCCTGGTGGAGGCGGGCGGCAATCTGGAGCAGTTGCAGGATCTGCTGGGCGGCGGCCTGGGCGGTGGTGACGAGGGCGGCGACCCGATCACCAGCCAGCTGTGTCCGGAGGCGGGGGCCGGTGGTCTGAGTCCGACCCTGCCGTTCGAGTGTTTGTTGGAGGCGGGCGGCAGCCTGCCGGATTTGCTCACCGGTCTGCTTGGGGGGCTGGCGCCCTGATCGTCTGACCGGCTCTTCAGTCCAGTCCGAAAAAGCCCCGGTTCCCGCCGGGGCTTTTTTCGTTCCGGTGCTTGCGGTGTGCCCTCCAGCGGGGGCGCGACCGGGGGGAGGTGGATCAGCGGCCGCGGCGGGGCAGGGGGTCGCGCACCTTGTCGGCCAGGTCGCGGACCGCTTGCTCGGTGGTGTCCCAGCCGATGCAGCCGTCGGTCACCGACACGCCGTACTCCAGATCCTCCAGGTTGGCGGGAATCTTCTGATTGCCCTGCTTGAGGTGGGATTCCACCATCAGCCCGACGATGGAGGTGTTGCCCTCCAGGATCTGGTTGCCGATGTTTTCCATCACCAGGGGCTGCAGGCTGGGGTCCTTGTTGGAGTTGGCGTGGGAGCAGTCGACCATGATGTTGGTGGACACGCCGGCCTTGTCCAGGGCGGTTTCCGCCAGGGCCACGGACACCGAATCGTAGTTCGGCTTGCCGCCGCCGCCGCGCAGTACCACGTGGCCGTACTGGTTGCCCTTGGTGGTGGTCAGGGCGACGCGGCCGTCCGGGTCGATGCCCAGGAAACGGTGCGGGTGACGCACGCTGAGCATGGCGTTGACCGCCACGTCCAGGCTGCCGTCGGTGCCGTTCTTGAAGCCCACCGGGCCGGACAGGCCGGAGGACATTTCCCGGTGGGTCTGGGATTCGGTGGTGCGCGCGCCGATCGCCGACCAGGAGATCAGGTCCTGGATATACTGCGGCGTGGTCGGGTCGAGCGCCTCGGTGGCCGCCGGCAGGCCCAGCTCGGCCACGTCGAGCAGCAGCTTGCGGGCGATGTGCAGGCCGTCCGCCACCTTGAAGGAGTCGTTCATGTAGGGGTCGTTGATGAGCCCTTTCCAGCCCACCGTGGTGCGCGGCTTCTCGAAGTAGACGCGCAGCACCAGAAACAGGGCGTCGTCCACGTCGGCGGCCAGTTTCTTGAGCCGCTCTGCGTATTCCAGCGCCGCCTTGGGGTCGTGGATGGAGCAGGGGCCGATCACCACGAACAGGCGCGGGTCCTTGCGGTCGAGGATGTCGCGGATTTGCTGGCGACCTTGCAGCACGGTGTTCAGCGCGCCGTCGCTCAGCGGCAATTCTTCCTTGAGGGCCCGGGGGGTGACCAGCACCTCCTGGGACTCGATGTTGATGTCGTCTACCTGTATCTGACTCATGATCTGGCTGCTTGTTGGTGGTGATGGCCGGAAGACCCGCAGTCTAGCGGAATACCATTAAGGTTTCAGCCTATGGCGCCGATAACGTGAATGCATTTTTTTGCTTTATTCACTAGGACTGTCATGAAACCTTTCTCTTTTAATGGTCTGCGTTTGCAGGCCAAGATTCTGTTGCTCTCACTGGTGCCAATGGTGGTGGCGGTGCTGGTATTGACGCTGTGGTCCGCGGTGGAACGGACCCGCGCCACGGATCACAGCCTTGAGCAGCAGCGTCAGGCGATGATCCGGATGCGCGAGCAGGGTATGCGCAATGCCACCGAAGTGGCCCGCTCGGCGATCCGCCCCTTGCTGAGCATGGACGACCAGGCGCAAGCGAAGCGCCGCGCCAAGGAGATGCTGCTCGGCATGAAATTCGGCGCGGACGGTTACCTGTTCGCCTATGACTTCCAGGGCAATAAAGTCGCCAACGCCAACAACCCCAACGATAACTCCTGGGATCAGCAGGACGCGGACGGCCAGTACCTGGTCCGCGACATGGTCCATATTGCTCAGGATCAGGGCGATGGCCCCTATCAGTACAAGTGGCTGCACCCCGGCACCGGCGAGGTGGAGACCAAATACGGCTATGTGGTCGCGGTACCGGAATGGGACTGGGTCATCGGCACCGGTGTCTACATCACCGACATCGACGAGGACATGGCCGCCATCGAAGCCGCCGCGCGGGCGGACCAGCGCCACTCGCTGATGGTCACCGCCCTGGCCGGCGGCGGCCTGCTGGTGGTCGTCGGCGTGCTGGCCACCTGGCTGGTCCGCCGGGTGGTCAAGCCGATCCGCGACACCGCCGGGGCCATGGAGGACATCGCCCGGGGCAAGGGCGATCTGACCCGCCGCCTGGCGGTTACCGGCAATGACGAGGTGGGCGAGCTGGCGCGCCAGTTCAATGCCTTCGTGTCGCGCATGCAGGACGCTCTGCGCGAGGTGCGCGACACCACCGGCTCGGTGAACGGCGCCGCCGACGAGATCGCCTCGGGCAGCGAGGAACTGGCCACCCGCACCGAGCAGTCCGCGGCCAGCCTGCAGGAAACCTCCGCGTCCATGGAGGAGATCACCGCCACCGTGGACCACACCGCCGACTCCGCCGAGCGCGCCAGCACCATGGTGGGCAGCGCCGCCCGGGTCGCCGGGGAAGGCGGGCGCGCCATGCAGGAGGTGGAAACCACCATGGCCGCCATCGACGAATCGGCGGCGCGTATCGCCGAGATCATCGGCCTGATCGACGGCATCGCCTTCCAGACCAACATCCTGGCCTTGAACGCTTCCGTTGAGGCGGCCCGGGCCGGCGAGCATGGCCGAGGCTTCGCGGTGGTGGCCCAGGAGGTGCGCAATCTGGCCGGGCGCAGCGGCGAGGCTTCCGCCGAAATCCGTGCCCTGATCGATACCTCGGTGACCCGCACCCGGCAGGGCTCGGAACTGGTGCGCCGGGCCGGCGCCACCATGAAGGAAATCGTCGACAGCGTGACGCCGGTGAGCGAGCTGATCGCCGACATCAGTACCGGCGCCCGGGAACAGAGCCGGGGCATCGGCCAGGTCAACACGGCGGTGGCGGAAATGGACGCCATGACCCAGCGCAACGCGGCCATGGTGCAGCAGACCTCGGCCTCGGCGGCGGAAATGCGCCGCCACGCCGAGCGCCTGGATACGCTGATCAAATCCTTCGTGCTGTAATCAGCCGCCGGCCAGCAGTTCCTCCACGTAGTCCGGCACCCGCTCGGAGGCCGGGCCGTGGCGGTGCTCGGCGAAGGCGGTGGCCTGCTCCGAGGGCTCCAGGTTGAGCTCCACGGTGTGGGCGCCGTGGGCGCGGGCCTCGGCCACGAAGCCCTCCGCCGGGTAGACGTTGCCGCTGGTGCCGATGCTGATGAAGCGTTCGCAGCCGGCCAGGGCGTCGAAAATGCGGTCCATCTCCAGGGGCATTTCCCCGAACCACACCACGTGCGGACGCAGGCACCCGGCCGCGCCGCACACCTGGCATTCCAGATCCGCGGCCAGGTCCGCCTCCACCGGCACCAGGGTGTCGGTGCTTTGGCAGCGGGCCTTGAGCAGCTCGCCGTGCATGTGAATGACGTTGCGGCTGCCGGCCCGTTCATGCAGGTTGTCCACGTTCTGGGTGATCACCAGCACCTCGCCGGGCCGCTCCCGCTCCAGCCGCGCCAGGGCCTGGTGGGCGGCGTTGGGGCGGATCGCCGGGTCGCGCAGTTGTTCGCGGCGGCGGTTATAGAATGCCTGCACGCCGTGGGGATCACGCTGGAACGCCTCCGGCGTGGCCACGTCCTCGATGCGGTGGTTTTCCCACAGGCCGCCGGCGTCGCGGAAGGTGTTGATGCCGGATTCCGCCGAGATTCCGGCGCCGGTAAGTATTACAATCTTTTCCTGCATGGTTCGCCGTCTCCGGTTTACCGTGGAACGTTCGCGGAGTCTTAATGGATACGATTATCGCACGGCAGGAAGTCCTGTCATTACCCGCCCGGGGGTCCGTCAATCTGCTGCATTTTCACCAGGGCATGGTGCTCCTGGTGGGCGCCGACGCCGTGGCCCTGTACCGCGACCGGCGCGCGGTGGAGGACCCCCTGGCCAACGGCCTGGTGGGCTACCAGCCGATCCCGGACGCGCTTTGTCCGCTGTACCTGGAGCCGGATGGCTACGTGGCGGAGCAAAGCTCCGGCTACATCGGCCTCAACTCCGGCGCGGTGCTGTTCGTGCGCCCGGACGGCGTGGCCCTCTACGCGTCCGGCGAGGACGCCCTGCGCAACCGGGATTGCCACTGGGTGATTCCGTTTCCGCCCCTCAACGCCTGACACCCAGCCTGCGATTGGAGACAAGCATGGCCGAAGAAAGTACCCGACTGCGTTTGCGTCAGCTCACCCTGGAGGATTACCCGGCGCTGGCGCGGCTGATGGACCAGGTCTACCACGACATCGGCGGTGCCTGGCCGGAGGAAACCATCGCCACCCTGATCCGTCTGTTTCCGGAGGGCCAGCTGGCCATCGAGGACAACGGCAATCTGGTGGCCACGGCCCTGACCGTGAAGGTGAGCTACGACCGCTTCTCCAACCCGCACCGCTACGAGGACCTGATCACCGACGACAAGGTGCGCTCGCACAGCCGCAAGGGTGATGCCCTGTACGGCCTGGACGTGTTCGTCGATCCGGAGTACCGGGGCTACCGGCTGGGCCGGCGTCTCTACGAGGCGCGCAAGGAACTGTGCCGGGAAGAAAACCTGCGCGCCATCCTGGCCGGCGGCCGGTTGCCCGGCTACAAGGATTACGCCGACAACATGAGCGTCACCCAGTACATCGAGGAGGTGGAATCCCGGGCCATCTACGACCCGATTCTCACCTTCCAGTTGTCCAACGGCTTTGACGTCAAGCGCCTGCTGGTCAAGTACCTGCCCGAGGACGAAAGCTCGCGGGGCTACGCCACCCTGCTGGAGTGGGACAACATCCTCTACCAGCCCGACGACGACGGCGACTGGCCGCGCCGCTCGGTGGTGCGCCTGGGCGTGGTGCAGCGGCGCATGCGCGCGGCCCGTTCGGTGGAGGACCTGCTCGGCCAGGTGGAGTTCTTCGTCGATTCGCTGTCCGATTACCGCGCCGATTTCGCGGTGCTGCCGGAGTTCTTCAGCGCGCCGCTGATGGGGCTCAAGCCGGACCTCAACTCGGTGGAGGCGGTACGTTATCTGGCCAGCTTCACCGAGGAGATCCGCGACGCCATGGCGGACATGGCGGTGAGCTACAACATCAACATCATCGGCGGCTCCATGCCGCTGGAAGAGGACGGCCGCATCTACAACGTGGCCTACCTGATGCGCCGCGACGGCTCCGTGGAGCAGCAGAAGAAAATCCACATCACCCCCCACGAACGCAAGGACTGGGCGATCCAGGGCGGCGATGATCTGCGCATCTTCGACACCGACGCCGGCCGCATCGGCATTCTGATCTGCTACGACGTGGAGTTTCCGGAGCTGGGCCGGCTGCTCGGCGAGCAGGGCATGGAAATTCTGTTCGTGCCGTTCTGGACCGACACCAAGAACGGTTACCTGCGGGTGCGCCACTGCGCCCAGGCCCGGGCCATCGAGAACGAATGCTACGTGGCGATCTCCGGCAGCGTCGGCAACCTGCCGCGGGTCGACAACGTGGACATCCAGTACGCCCAGTCCTCGGTGTTTTCACCCAGTGATTTCTACTTCCCCCACGATGCCATCATCAGTGAGTCCCAGCCCAACACCGAGATGCTACTGTTCGCCGACATCGACCTGGAAAAGCTCAAGCTGCTGCACAGCGAGGGCTCGGTGACCAACATCCGCGATCGCCGCAAGGATCTTTACAGCCTGGTGTGGAAAGGCCAGCAGGCGCTCGATTCGGAAACCTAGACGGGCCGGTCAGCGCCGGTCGCGGAACGCCTGGGTGATCTGCCCGGCCAGGGCGTCGGCGGCGGGGGAGGGCGCCTCGCCGCGCACCAGGGCCACCCGGTAGTCACCCAGGGCCGGCAGGCCGCTCTCGGCGCCGAGAATACGCAGGGGCGCGCGCACCAGGCTGCGCGGAAAGGCCGCCACCGCCAGATCGGCGATCATCGCCGCTTCCTGGCCGGCGCAGTGCTCACTGCTGTAGGCCAGCCGGTAGCCGATGCCGGCCCGGTCCAGCGCCGCCAGGGCCATGGCCCGCCAGGCGCAGCCGGCGTTGGCCACCGACAACGGCAGCGGCGAGCGCCGCGCCGCCACGCCGCCCTCGCGGCCCGCCCACACCAGCGGCTCGGTGTGCACCACCTCGCCCAGCCCCGGCGCCAGGTCGTCGTTGCCCTCGGTGATCAACACCATGTCCAGCCGTTCCTCCGCCATGCGCCGCACCAGCTCGCCGCTGCGCCCGGCCAGCACCTCCACCTGCACCGCCGGATGGGAACGCGCGAAGCGGCTCAGCACCTGGGGCAGGATGCGCGTGCCCACGTCGTCCGGCGTGCCCACCCGCACGGTGCCTTCCACCGACGGCGCCAGAAACCGCGACACCGCCTCCTGGTTGAGCTTGAGCAGCCGCCGGCCGTAGCCAAGCAGGGTCTCGCCCTCCGGCGTCAGGCGCACCTGGCGGGCCTCGCGCACGAACAGCGGGTGGCCCAGGGTCTCCTCCAGGCGCTTGATCTGCATGCTCAGCGCCGATGGCGTACGGAACACCTGCTTGGCGGCGCGGGTGAAACTGCCGCTTTCGGCGATGGCCACGAAACTGCGCAGCACCTCGGTATCGAGCAGCGGCGGGGTGGCCGGTTCCGGTCGCGGGGTGGTCATGGGCGGCTCCGGATTGCTTTCAGAAAAACTGAACGGTCAATGTAGCACTTTTCGTTGGATTGAACAAGGCGCCGACGCCATCCTGCGGCCATCCGTTACCGAAAACCGCAGGAGGTGAACCATGCCGCGCTTCGATTGCGACCGTCCCAAACCGATCCCCAGGCGCCCGCCGGAACCGCCGTTCCCGATGCCCGCCATGCCGCCCCTGGGCCTGATCCACGCCCTGGAAACGCGGCTGCGCGCCTGGCTGAAACGCCGCCGCCTGCGCCGTCTGCTGGACTACGACGACCGCCGCTTGAAGGATCTTGGCTTCCACCGCGAAGATCTGCTCTGGGCCCTGCGCCTGCCCCTCAACCAGGACCCCATCCAGGCCTTGCGCCGCCGCCACCAAACCGTTTCGTCTGCGCGGCGGACATAAAAAAGCGCCCCGAAGGGCGCTTTCTTGTTCCGCGAGGGACCCGCTTACATGTTCGGGTAATTGGGCCCGCCGGTGCCTTCCGGTGCCACCCAGTTGATGTTCTGGGTCGGGTCCTTGATGTCGCAGGTCTTGCAGTGGACGCAGTTCTGGGCATTGATCTGGAACCGCTTGTCACCGCTTTCCTCGTCGGTCACCACCTCGTACACGCCCGCCGGGCAGTAACGCTGCGCCGGTTCGTTGTACTTGGGCAGGTTGTACTCGATGGGAATGCTGGGATCCTTGAGCTGCAGATGGCAGGGCTGATCCTCTTCGTGGTTGGTGTTGGACAGGAACACCGAATCCAGCTTGTTGAAGGTCAGCTTGCCGTCCGGCTTCGGATAATCGATCTTCTTGCACTGATCCGCCGGCTTCAGGGTGTCGTGATCCGGCGTGGTATCGCGCATGGTAAACGGCAGCTTGCCGTTGAAGATGTTCAGATCGACGAACGCGAAGGCGGAACCCAGCAGGTTGCCGAACTTGTGCTGGGCGGGGCCGAAGTTACGCTGCTGATGCAGCTCCTCGTACACCCAGCTGTTTTCGAAGGTGGCTTTGTACTCGCTCAGTTCGTCGCTGGCGCGGCCGTCGGCGATCGCCTTGGCGATGGTCTCGGCGGCCATCATGCCGGACTTCATGGCGGTGTGGTTGCCCTTGATCTTGGCGAAGTTCAGGGTGCCGGCGTCGCAGCCCACCAGAATACCGCCGGGGAAGGTCATCTTCGGCAGCGACTGCAGGCCGCCCTTGGCGATGGCCCGGGCGCCGTAGCTGACGCGCTTGCCGCCTTCCAGGTACTTTTTGACTTCCGGATGGGTCTTCCAGCGCTGCATCTCGTCGAACGGCGAGACGTGCGGGTTGGAGTAGGCCAGGTCGGTGATCAGCCCCAGGGTCACCTGATTGTCTTCCAGGTGATAAAGGAAGGCACCGCCCGGGCTACCGGATTCGCTCAGCGGCCAGCCGGCGCTGTGCATGACCAGACCCTTCTGGTGCTTGGACGGATCGATTTCCCACAGCTCCTTGATGCCGATGCCGTAGTGCTGCGGATCCACGCCCTCGCGCAGGTTGTATTTCTCCATCAGCTGCTTGCCCAGGTGGCCACGGCAGCCTTCGGAGAACACGGTGTATTTGGCGTGCAGCTCCATGCCCGGCATGTAGCTGTCTTTCTTTTCGCCGTTGTGATCAATGCCGAAGTCCCCGGTGGCGATGCCCTTCACGGAGCCATCGTCGTTATAGAGGATTTCGGTGGCGGCGAAGCCCGGGAAAATTTCGATGCCCAGGCCCTCGGCCTGTTCCGCCAGCCAGCGGCACAGGTTGCCCAACGAGATCACGTAGTTGCCCTCGTTGTGCATGGTTTTCGGGGCGAACGGGCCGGGCACCTTGCTGGCCTTGTCGGCGCCGGTGAAATAATAGATTTCATCGGCGGTGACCGGGGCATTGAGGGGCGCGCCCTTGTCTTTCCAGTCGGGGAACAGTTCGTTCAGCGCGCGCGGCTCGAACACCGCGCCGGAAAGAATATGGGCACCCACTTCGGAGCCCTTCTCGACGACCACCACGCTGAGTTCCTGGCCGCTTTCCTGGGCGATTTGTCCCAAACGGCAGGCGGTTGCCAGACCGGAGGGACCGGCGCCGACGATAACGACGTCGACTTCCATTGATTCGCGTTCCACAGCCTGTCTCCTAGCTTTCGGTTGTGTTACGGCCCTTATTTTGCCTTGTCGGGGCCGGCCGGGACCTCGCCGTGACGCCGTGGGCCCGAGGCGGTTGGGCCTGGCCGGTGCGGGCGGAGGTTCTTGGGGTGGCGCGAGTATATAAGCATCCGTTGGATGGCACCACCAATTGGGCAGATGTGAAACTCTCTTTCACAAATGCTCAAACAACTGTTTGGATTATCCGTCGCCAGGTGTTTGATTTTCAACAAAATGGGCGACCGGCGAGTCATTTATCGTGAACACAATTGGCAGCGAAATCATCCGCTTACGCATTTCCGGCCTATTGACCTTACCGGGGGTAGCGTTCAAGATACCGGACCTCGCGCGGGGCCCCGTGTTCGGCGTCGTCTCGCCCTTTTCATCGTTTCCGTCCCTCCCGGGGGCCGGGTTGCCACAAGGCTCGGTGGACTTCCAGACCCTGCTTTGTCGCAGCCACCGAACGCGCCGGTGGGTGACCGCTGGCGAACGCCCGCGGACGGGAACGACTCAAGTCACCAAGTGGAAGATTCCGAGGATCCTATGAAGGTTCTTGTACCCATCAAGCGAGTCATTGACTACAACGTTAAGGTTCGCGTGAAGGCGGACAACTCCGGTGTTGATCTCGCCAATGTGAAAATGGCCATGAACCCCTTCTGCGAAATCGCCGTGGAAGAAGCCGTTCGCCTGAAGGAAAAAGGCGTGGTGTCCGAGATCGTGGCCGTGAGCATCGGTCCCAAGGCCGCCCAGGAACAACTGCGTACCGCCATGGCGCTGGGCGCGGACCGTTCCATCCTGGTGGAAACCGATGAAGAGGTGCAGCCTCTGGGCATCGCCAAGGCACTCAAGGCCATCGTCGACGACGAGAAGCCGGACCTGGTGATCCTCGGTAAACAGGCGATCGACGACGACAACAACCAGACCGGTCAGATGCTGGCCGCGCTGGCCGGCATGCCGCAAGGCACCTTCGCTTCCGAAGTGGACGTGGCCGACGGCAAGGTCAAGGTTACCCGTGAAATCGACGGCGGCCTGCAGACCGTGGAACTGAAGCTGCCGGCGGTGGTGACCACCGACCTGCGCCTCAACGAGCCGCGCTACGCTTCCCTGCCCAACATCATGAAGGCCAAGAAGAAGCCGCTGGATAACAAGACCCCGGCGGATCTGGGCGTCGACCTGACCCCGCGCGTGACCATCGAGAAGGTGGAGAATCCGCCGGAGCGTCAAGCGGGCATCATCGTGGGCTCCGTGGACGAGCTGGTTGAAAAACTGAAGAACGAAGCGAAGGTGATCTGATGAGTGTTTTAGTTTACGCCGAACACGACAATGCCGCGCTGAACAAGGCAACCCTCAGCGTCATCGCCGCCGCCAAGGAAATTGGCGGTGACATCACCGTTCTGGTGGCCGGCAAGGGCTGCGGCGCCGTGGCCGAGGAAGCCGCCAAGGCCGACGGCGTCGCCAAGGTACTGTGCGCCGATAACGACGCCTACGAGCATCAACTGGCCGAGAACATCGGTGACCTGGTGGCCGAGGTGGGCGCGGACTACAGCCACATCCTGGCCGCCGCCACCACCACCGGCAAGAACTTCGCGCCGCGCGCCGCCGCGCTGCTCGACGTGGCCCAGATCTCCGAGATCTCCGACGTGGTCGACGCCGACACCTTCAAGCGTCCGATCTACGCCGGCAACGCCATCGCCACCGTGAAATGCGGCGACGCCAAGAAAGTGATCACCGTGCGTCCCACTTCCTTTGATCCGGTGGCCGCCGAGGGCGGTTCCGCTTCCGTGGAAAGCCTGGACGTGGTGAAGAACTCCGAGCTGTCCTCCTTCGTGGGCGAGGAACTGGCCAAGTCCGACCGGCCCGAGCTGGCCAGCGCCGAGATCGTGATCTCCGGTGGCCGTGGCATGGGCAACGGCGAGAACTTCGAGATCCTCTACAAGGTGGCCGACAAGCTGGGTGCCGCCGTCGGTGCTTCCCGCGCCGCCGTGGACGCCGGCTTCGTGCCCAACGACATGCAGGTGGGCCAGACCGGCAAGATCGTCGCCCCCAACCTGTACATGGCCGTGGGCATCTCCGGCGCCATCCAGCACCTGGCCGGCATGAAGGACTCCAAGGTGATCGTGGCGATCAACAAGGACGAGGAAGCCCCGATCTTCCAGGTGGCCGACTACGGTCTGGTGGCGGATCTGTTCGAAGCGGTACCGGAGCTCGACAGCAAGCTCTGAACCCGGTTCGACGTCCGACCCTGAAAAAGCCCGGCCTCGCGCCGGGCTTTTTTCGTTCCGGGTGCCGGCGTTGCCCGATGCCGTGCGCCATGGTGGCGCACAGGCCGCCCCGGGCGCCGCTTTGGCGCACGATTCCCGCCCAAAGATTTACAATTGCTGGCACGGCCTTTGCTCATACTGGAAAGGACCCCGCAAGGTGGCGGGGCCGTGCCAGCGAGGGCGCCATGCGGTCATTATCCCTGCCGGAGGTTTCCGGTTACGACGAAATGATTCAACCGGGCGGGAAGGTCCGGGATTCCTACAAGGGTTACCACCGGTGGTTGATGGGCCAGGCCCGGGACAACCTGGTGCGCAAGCGCAAGGAAGCGGAACTGCAGTTCCATCGGGTGGGCATCACCTTCAATGTCTATGGCGAGGAGAACGGCACCGAACGGCTGATTCCCTTCGACGCCCTGCCCAGGGTGATCCCGGCCCGCGACTGGCGGCATCTGGAAGCCGGGGCGATCCAGCGGGTGCGGGCGCTGAACATGTTCCTGCACGACATCTATCACGATCAGGCCATCGTCCGTGACGGCCGCATCCCCGCCGAGCAGATCTTCGGCAACAGCCAGTACCAGCCCTGCATGCAGGACCTGGACCTGCCCAATCAGGTGTATTCCCAGGTCAGCGGCGTGGACCTGATCCGGGACGGGGAGGGCACCTGGTACGTGCTGGAAGACAACCTGCGCACGCCGTCCGGGGTCAGCTACATGATCGAGAACCGGCGCATGATGATGCGCCTGTTCCCGGAGCTGTTCGCCGGCCAGTCGGTGGCGCCGGTGGAGCACTATCCCTCGCTGCTGCTGGAAACCCTCCAGGAGGACAGCGGCGTGGCCTATCCCACCGTGGTGCTGCTCACCCCGGGCCGCTTCAACAGCGCCTATTTCGAGCACGCCTTCCTGGCCCAGCAGATGGGCATCGAGCTGGTGGAGGGCGCCGACCTGTTCGTCAAGGACGGCCTGGTCTACATGCGCACCACCGCCGGGCCCCAGCGGGTGGACGTGATCTATCGGCGCATCGACGACGACTACCTGGACCCGCTGGCGTTCCGGCCGGACTCCATGCTCGGCGTGCCCGGGCTGCTGTCGGTGTACCGCCAGGGCAACGTGGTGCTGGCCAACGCGGTGGGCACCGGGGTGGGCGACGACAAGTCCATCTACCCCTACGTGCCGGAGATGATCCGCTTTTACCTGGACGAGGAGCCGATCCTGGCCAACGTGCCCACCTGGCAGTGCCGCGACCCCAAGGCCCTGGACCATGTGCTGACCCATCTGCCGGAGCTGGTGGTCAAGGAGGTCCACGGCGCCGGCGGCTACGGCATGCTGGTGGGGCCGGCGGCCAGCCAGGCGGAGATCGCCGCCTTCCGCGACCGCCTCAAGGCGCGCCCGGGCAACTACATCGCCCAGCCGACCCTGTCCCTGTCCACCTGCCCGATCTTCGTGGACGAGGGCATCGCGCCGCGCCACATCGATCTGCGGCCCTTCGTGCTCAGCGGCAAGGAAAGCCGCCTGGTGCCCGGCGGCCTGACCCGGGTGGCGATGAACGCCGGCTCCCTGGTGGTGAATTCCTCCCAGGGCGGCGGTACCAAGGACACCTGGGTACTGGAGGACGGATCATGCTGAGTCGCACCGCCGCCGACCTGTACTGGCTGTCGCGCTATTTCGAGCGCGCCGAGAACACCGCCCGCATGCTGGATGTGGCCTGGAACCTGTCCCTGATTCCGTTCGCCGTGAATGCCCGAGAGGAAATCGCCGCGCCCCTGGTGATTTCCGGCAGCGGCGCGCTCTATGAACAGTGCCACGGCGAGGTGCGCATCGACCGGGTGCTGCACTTCTTCACCCTGGACGAGAACAACCCGGGCAGCATTTTTCATTGCCTGCGCGACGCCCGGGAAAACGCCCACGCGGTACGTGGCAAGATCACCGCGGAAATGTGGGAGAGCGTCAACAGCACCTGGCTGGAGCTGCGCGAGATCCGTGCGCTGGGGGTGGATGGCTACGGCGCCAGTGAATTCTTCGACTGGGTGAAGAACCGCTCGCACCTGTTCCGGGGCGCCACCTACGGCACCAGCATGCGCAACGACGCCTTCCGCTTCCTGCGCCTGGGCACCTTCATTGAGCGGGCCGACAACACCGCGCGGATTCTCGACGTGCGCCATCTCAGCGGTGCCCCCGCCGGGGACACGGCGGTGGATTTCTACCGCTGGCACGCCCTGTTGCGCTCGGTGGGGGCCTACGAGGCCTACCGGGAAATCTACAGCGAAACCATCAACGCCGAGCGCGTCGCCGAGCTGCTGATCCTGCGCCCGGAGGTGCCCCGTTCCCTGCGTTCCTGCGTGCAGCAACTGTGCGAGCTGCTGCCGGCCATCGAGGGCGACGCCGGCCAGACCGCCAAGCGGCTGGCGGCGGTGCAGTTCGCCCGCCTGCAGTACGGCGACCTGGGGCACATCGTGGACACCGGCCTGCACGAATACCTCACCGATTTTCTACGCCGCATCAACGAACTGGCGGACACCATCCGCGAGGAATACCTGGAGGTGGTATGAAACTGTCCATCCGGCATCGCACCGAGTACCGCTATTCCGAGCGGGTCCGCCACAGCACCCAGTACCTGCGGCTGACGCCGCGCCCGTCCCGGCGCCAGCGCATCCTCGACTGGCATCTGGATCTGCCAGAACCGGCGGAGCGGGCCTCCGACGGCTTCGACAACATCCTGCATGTGCTGACCCTGGATCAGCCCCACCAGGGCATGGAACTCACCGCCCGGGGCCAGGTGGAAATCATCGACGAGGACGGCGAGGATGACGACGATCGATTGTCGCCGCTGGTGTTCACGCGCTTCACGTCGCTCACCGGCGCCGACCCGGCGCTCATCGACCTGGCGGAATCCCACCACGGCACGCCGGTGCTGGACCGCCTGGAGCGGCTCAGCGAGCGGATCCTGGCCGACATGCCGTTCACCCCCGGCGCCACCGACGTGGCCAGCGACGCGATCAGCGCCTACCAGGGCGGGCGCGGCGTGTGCCAGGACCACACCCATGTGTTTCTCGCCTGCTGTCGGGTGCAGGGGATTCCGGCCCGCTACGTAAGCGGCTATCTTTACAGCGACGATTCCGAACACGTGGCCAGCCACGCCTGGGCCGAGGTCTGGCAGGACGGCGGCTGGCACACCTTCGACGTCACCAACCAGACCCGCCGCCCGCGTCATCACCTGAAGCTGGCGGTGGGCCTCGACTATCTCGATGCCTGCCCGGTACGGGGCGTGCGCTACGGCGGCGGCGTGGAATCGCTCAAGGCGGTGGCACGGGTACGCCAATCCGGCGGCGACCACCAGTAAGGCGGGTGGAACGGAGCACAGCATGACGTATTGCGTGGCCCTGGCCCTCAAGGATGGCCTGGTGTTCGCCGCGGATTCCCGCACCAACGCCGGCGTCGATCAGATCGCCACCTACCGCAAGCTGCACAAGTTCGTGATCCCCGGCGAGCGCGTCATCATCTTGATGACCGCCGGCAACCTGGCCACCACCCAGAGCGTGCTGAGCCTGATGCGCATGCGGCTCAACAGCGACCAGCCCAACCTGTTCGGCGCCGCCTCCCTCTACGACGTGGCCAGCATCGTCGGCGCCACCGGCCGCGAGGTGGTGGCCCGGGACAGCGGCCAGGGGCAGAGCGGGGTGGATTTCGGCAGCAGCTTCATCGTCGGCGGCCAGATCCAGGGCGAGCCGCCCCGGCTGTTCCTGGTCTACCCGGAAGGCAACTTCATCGAGTGCACCGCCGACACGCCGTACTTCCAGATCGGCGAAACCAAGTACGGCAAACCGATCCTGGACCGGGTGATCGACTACGACACCCCCCTGGACGACGGCATCAAATGCGCCCTGATCAGCATCGATTCCACCATCCGCTCCAACCTGTCCGTGGGCCTGCCCCTGGACGTGCTGCGCTACCCCCGCGACAGCTTCAGCGACCAGGCCCACTTCAACGTGGACGAACACCACGAAGGCTTCCGCCAGCTCGGCGAAGCCTGGTCCCAGGGCCTCCGCGACGTCTTCCAGCGCATCCCCGACCTGAACTGGGAGTGAGCCCGCCGCCCGGGTGGCGACAGGGCGATGGGCCGCATCAACGAGCCCGCGAGGCCGGATCCGGCCTCCGTTTTCATCGGTTAACTTCTGGTCAATTTGTTCGGTGGAATTTTCCGGCCTCGTTTTGTTCTTTTTAATCAATGAGATACATTTAGAGTGTTCCCCACGGGCGTGGGGATGAACCGAGCACAACCATGAATACTCCCTGACCGGTAACGTGTTCCCCACGGGCGTGGGGATGAACCGATGACGGCCGTCACCCATGAGGTGTGCTTGTTGTGTTCCCCACGGGCGTGGGGATGAACCGTTGGATCATTTCCTGATCACCACCATGGAGCGGTGTTCCCCACGGGCGTGGGGATGAACCGGAACCGGGGCCGACGCACAAGGGCCCCGGTCTGTGTTCCCCACGGGCGTGGGGATGAACCGGGCTGGTCGCCGATCATCCCGCACAAGAACACGTGTTCCCCACGGGCGTGGGGATGAACCGTTGGTGGCTGCTCTTGCTGGCTCTCCTGGGGGGTGTTCCCCACGGGCGTGGGGATGAACCGTTGCCGAGGACGTGGCCCAGGGGAACGGGAAGGTGTTCCCCACGGGCGTGGGGATGAACCGCACGACGACGCAGTAGACGTGATGGCGCTGATGTGTTCCCCACGGGCGTGGGGATGAACCGGATGGCGCCGATGGGTTTTCGGGCGCTGGGTCGTGTTCCCCACGGGCGTGGGGATGAACCGTCGCTGGGGTCGTACCAGGCCCCTTGTTGGCCGTGTTCCCCACGGGCGTGGGGATGAACCGCGTCTACCGCGTCGTCCACCTGGCCATACAGGGTGTTCCCCACGGGCGTGGGGATGAACCGTGGGTAAAGGGGATGATCTTCTCCTGAGCCGGCGTGTTCCCCACGGGCGTGGGGATGAACCGGAGGCCCGCAATGACTGAGCAGCAGAGAGAGCGTGTTCCCCACGGGCGTGGGGATGAACCGGGGTTGCGCGCCCGGCTGGAGGCCGCCGGCCTGTGTTCCCCACGGGCGTGGGGATGAACCGCTCAAGGGCGACCCGGCCCAGGCCCAGATGATGTGTTCCCCACGGGCGTGGGGATGAACCGTGAAATATAGATGCTGTTATGGCGTCCACCCAGTGTTCCCCACGGGCGTGGGGATGAACCGTTGACGTCTCTGAGTATTTCGAGGGGTTCGACGTGTTCCCCACGGGCGTGGGGATGAACCGCTCAATGAAAACGGCCGCTCACGGGCGGATGCGTGTTCCCCACAGGCGTGGGGAGATAAGCGAGGTTGCCGATTTGCCGCGCGTGCGGTGGTATCGGTTTCAACCCCGGGTTGCTCTGATTTGGAAGCGATAGTATATTTCATGATATATATCATGCCCCTGGAGGTGCTTCATGACCGATACAGCAAAGGTATTCATGAGTGGGCGGAGCCAGGCAGTGCGGCTGCCGGCCGCGTATCGCTTCACTGAAAAAGAGGTTTTTATCCGCCGGGACCCGGTAACCGGGGACATCGTGCTGAGCCCGCGTCCGGAGAACTGGGCGGGCTTCCTCGAAGCGCAGGCCCGGACCGAGGTGCCGGATGACTTTCTGACACCGGATGACCGTGCCGCTCGCGATGCGCATCGCGACCCTCTTGAGGGCATGGATCGTGGCTAGATTCATGCTGGACACGAACACGGTGAGCCATTTGCTGCGAGGTCAGCCCGCCGTCGTCGCGGCCGTCACGGCTACTTCAATTGGTGAGCTCTGCATCTCGGCCGTCACCGAGGGAGAGTTGCGATTCGGGCTTGCGCGTCGACCTGGCGCCACACGTCTGGCGGCTCTGGTTCGTGAGTTCTTGGCCCGGGTGTCCGTTGAGCCTTGGGATTCCGATGTGGCGCAACGATACGGTACGCTGAGGGCCGACAACCAGGCCCTCGGTGTATCACTGTCCGACCTGGATATGATGATCGCGGGGCATGCCTATTCGCTCGGCCTGGTTTTGGTGACGTCGGACAAGGCATTCAGACACATTCGGGGTCTTGAAGTCGAAGATTGGGCCGAAAGGTAAGCTTTATTCATGCCGACCTGGCAAGCCAGGGTGAACCCTGGCATGTCGTACTCCTGATCGCTGCAATCATATAAAAAGCTTGCCTCCATGCGGGTTGTCGAGCATGAGACCCCTTTCCCGCGGATCCATACGATGCCGCCGCCCCTCAACCTGAAAGCGTGATACGCCAGCCCCGGCACCGCTGGAACCGGCTGGTCGCGTATCTACTTGCCCTCCATCAGGAGGCTAGGATGGGGCACTATTGCCCTGTCGGTTTTTTGATCGATTCGGTTGGTGGAAAATTGGAGCCTTAATTTATTCTTTTGAATCAATGGGATACATTTAGAGTGTTCCCCACAGGCGTGGGGATGAACCGGGCCGACCTTGAGTGTGCCTACGACGCCGGCCGTGTTCCCCACAGGCGTGGGGATGAACCGGGCCAGCCGGTTTGCTCCGCGAGGAACACGGCGTGTTCCCCACAGGCGTGGGGATGAACCGCGCCTGATCCGTGATCTTGAGGCCGACGGCGTGTGTTCCCCACAGGCGTGGGGATGAACCGTGGCGGCGAGGGGCGAGGCGGGGTATCGAGAAGTGTTCCCCACAGGCGTGGGGATGAACCGACATTGATGCCTTGGGGAAAATCACCGCTGCTGTGTTCCCCACAGGCGTGGGGATGAACCGCTGGGCATCAACCGCATCGCGGCGACCTACGGGGGTTCCCCACAGGCGTGGGGATGAACCGGGTTCACCGTTTGCCGGTGATTGGGGGTCCAGGTGTTCCCCACAGGCGTGGGGATGAACCGCGCGCGTATCAGGTTGCGTGCGAGATCGCAGCGTGTTCCCCACAGGCGTGGGGATGAACCGCTGATCGGCGACAAAACGCCGGCGCACTACTTCGTGTTCCCCACAGGCGTGGGGATGAACCGTGCAAGATCAACGGCACACTGTCGGTGATGATGTGTTCCCCACAGGCGTGGGGATGAACCGGCCTGCTGCCCTGTTTTTCTTGCGCTCGTCGAGTGTTCCCCACAGGCGTGGGGATGAACCGCGCTTCATGGTGCCGGTGGAGAAGCTGCGCCGGTGTTCCCCACAGGCGTGGGGATGAACCGGGTCCGCCGATGGCATCGGGTGGCGCACAATCGTGTTCCCCACAGGCGTGGGGATGAACCGGCCGCGCTGTACGGCATCTACCCGAAGGAGGCGTGTTCCCCACAGGCGTGGGGATGAACCGGCACCTATGAGGAATTCGCCCACGGGCCGGCCGTGTTCCCCACAGGCGTGGGGATGAACCGGCCCGGGTCGGCACGAACATGACGAAGGTCTCCGTGTTCCCCACAGGCGTGGGGATGAACCGTCGCTGGATGATGGTTCCCTGGCGTTTTTCGAGTGTTCCCCACAGGCGTGGGGATGAACCGGGCCGTATCAGATTCCGAACAACCCGGCCTATGTGTTCCCCACAGGCGTGGGGATGAACCGTCGCTCACTTCAGTAGCTCCAGATCCAGGGGCGTGTTCCCCACAGGCGTGGGGATGAACCGCACACGCTCGGCGACCTCCTGCGCGATCTCCGCGTGTTCCCCACAGGCGTGGGGATGAACCGCGCTGACGGTATTCACCGACAGCGAGGCAGCCGTGTTCCCCACAGGCGTGGGGATGAACCGAAGCTGGGCGACGACATCTGCGTCCGGCTGGCGTGTTCCCCACAGGCGTGGGGATGAACCGCTGATACCGGTGTTCACCGGCCCTGCGCGCTAGTGTTCCCCACAGGCGTGGGGATGAACCGGTGACCGATATATCGTGCCGGCCAACCCCTTCGTGTTCCCCACAGGCGTGGGGATGAACCGGTCGATTTTCTGGTGGGCCTGGAGAAGCAGCAGTGTTCCCCACAGGCGTGGGGATGAACCGGCGGACGGCGCCGTGGAGTTCCCCGCTGGTACGTGTTCCCCACAGGCGTGGGGATGAACCGCGGGTTGGTGTACCGCTTCAATTAAACAATTGGTGTTCCCCACAGGCGTGGGGATGAACCGGTTTGGGACTTGGGCACTTGAAAAACTGATCGGTGTTCCCCACAGGCGTGGGGATGAACCTCCTGTTTGCACAAGATTCTGCTAACGAGTGGCGTGTTCCCCACAGGCGTGGGGATGAACCGTGGTGGCGGCCTGCTGGGCCTGCTCTACCAGGGTGTTCCCCACAGGCGTGGGGATGAACCGCCGCCTGGGTAGGATTTCAGATCCCACCGGTTGTGTTCCCCACAGGCGTGGGGATGAACCGCCGACTTGGCTGTATGCCGTCGGCTGCGAGCTGTGTTCCCCACAGGCGTGGGGATGAACCGGCGACGATCATGCGCTGGCTGGCATCGAACGAGTGTTCCCCACAGGCGTGGGGATGAACCGAACCGGTGGATTGTCAGGATTGTGTCTTTCGGGTGTTCCCCACAGGCGTGGGGATGAACCGTCGCTGATTCTAGGCGGCTATTTGCTCGGCGAGTGTTCCCCACAGGCGTGGGGATGAACCGCCATACCGGCTGGCGTACACCGGCGCCACCAAGTGTTCCCCACAGGCGTGGGGATGAACCGCAGATGGTAGAGGCCGCCAGCACCCAGGCCCAGTGTTCCCCACAGGCGTGGGGATGAACCGGCGTCCTCGGTCAGTGTGGTGGGCACACCGAGCGTGTTCCCCACAGGCGTGGGGATAAATTGGCGCGCATGCCAGGAAAGGGCGGTAACCGCCGCCGGGACTAAGCCGGTATGACGCCACAGTCAATTTTTCCCATTGTGATCCGCATCACGGGGCGCTAGATTGTGGCTTTGGCGGCGAGGCTTGGGGCAACGCCGCCAATCGCTCCACATTATGGGCCGAAGAGCCCAGACACAAAAAACCTCACCGTCGGATGGAACGGTTAAAAGAGGCGAAAGGGATTTGTCATGGGGACGCACGCTACTGAGTGGCCTTCCTGTTTTTATTATTGGGGTAAAGCAAGGCCTGTTTCCGACGACGGTGCGGCGTACCACCTGTTACCGTTCCACAGCCTGGACGTGGCGGCCGTTGGCTGGCATTTGCTGGCACCGGAACGCCCTTTGGCCAGGCTGTTAGGGCGTCGTCTCTCTCTTCCTCCGGCTCTATTGCGCCCTTTGTTGGTGTTCTTTCTCGGGTTGCACGATCTGGGAAAGTTCGCTCGTGCTTTCCAGGGGCTGGTGCCCATGCCGTCGCTGGTTGCACCGCTGACGTCCTGCCAGTATACGGAGCGCCACGACCGTCTGGGAGCCTTGCTGTGGTCGGAGGTCGGCATACGCTGGCTACGGGACGGTACCCTGGGATTTCCCGCGCAATCCTTTAACGGTGATCAACGCGCCGCGCTTGGTAACTCCCTGGGTGTTTTGACCAGCGTGGTGTTTGGTCATCACGGCAAACCCGTGGCGAGGGACGGCCTGCGAATCCAGTCGTTTTTTGGCGCCGACCAGCACGCGGACGATGTCGAGGCGGCCGGTGCTTTTGTCGCCGAATGGTCGGCGCTCATGGATGTGCAATGGCCGGTTAAGCAACTGACCTCACCGCAATGGTCGGCATCGTTACGCGGGTTGAGCTGGACCCTGGCCGGCTGGGCGGTATTGAGTGATTGGCTCGGCTCCAATCAGACTTACTTCGAATACGACGACCAGCCGACTCCGTTGCGGGACTACTGGCCGGCGGCGCTTGAGAAAGCGGAGAAAGCCCTTCAGGGCACCGGTTTCGGGCACGCTCTTGAGCCCCGGCCTTACGGTGGCCTGGCGGCGTGGTTCGGCGGTGTGCCGGTGACGCCCACACCGCTGCAAAAGGCGGTGGAGGAGGTGGAGCTGTCGGCCGGGCCTCAGCTTTTTATCCTTGAGGACGTCACCGGCGCGGGCAAGACCGAAGCGGCTTGTATCCTTGCTCAGCGGTTGCTTCACGCGGAGGCGGCGGAAGGGCTCTATTTCGCATTACCCACCATGGCCACTTCCAACGCCATGTATGCCCGCCTCGGCAGCCTGCACCGTCACTTCTATACGGGAGAGGGCGAGCCATCCTTTGTCCTGGCCCATGGCGCCCGCGAACTGAACGAGGATTTCGTCCGCTCGCTGGTGGGTGACCAGCCTGACGATCGGAATTATGGCGCCGACGAAGCCACCGCGTCGGCGCAATGCAATTACTGGCTGGCGGATTCGCGGAAGAAGGCGTTGCTAGCGGACGTGGCGGTGGGGACCATCGATCAGGCGTTGATGGGGGTACTGCCATTCCGGCACCAGTCGTTGCGCCTGTATGGGCTGGCGCGCAAGCTGCTGATCGTCGATGAAGTCCACGCCTACGATGTCTATACCCGGTCCCTGCTGGCCGCGCTGCTGGCTCACCATGCCAGGCAGGGCGGCAGCGCCATCTTGCTGACCGCGACCCTGCCTCTTGCGCAGCGCCAGGCGCTGGTGAGCGCCTGGCGTCAGGCGTTGAACGCGGGCCCGGCGTTGTTGGAAGAGACAGCCTTCCCGTTGCTGACCCGCACAGGCGATGATTCGTTGGTCCTGGAGCAGCCGGTGGCGGCGCGGTCGGCGAGTCGCCGGTCCGTGACGGTGGATTGGCTGCAAGATGAAGAGGAGGCGGTGGCAAGCGTGCTCGACGCCGTATCCCGGGGGCTGTCCGTGGCCTGGGTGCGAAACACGGTGGATGACGCCATCCGGGCTTATCAGGTGTTGCGGGAGCGTCACCCCGAGCCGGATCGCTGCGTCCTGTTCCACAGTCGTTTCGCCATGGCCGACCGCCAGCGGATTGAGTCCCGGGTGCTGTCGGCGCTCGGCAAGCATTCCGTACCGGAAGGGCGTCGAGGTCAGGTACTCATCGCTACCCAGGTTTTTCAGGAGAGCCTGGATTGCGACGTGGATGTGATGATCAGCGATCTGGCGCCGGTGGACCTGCTGATACAGCGGGCTGGCCGGCTTCAGCGTCATTCCCGTGGCGAGCGCCCGCCGCCGCGCCTGTGGGTGCTGGCGCCGCCGTGGGATGAACGGCCTCGGGCCAGCTGGCTGCGTGATGCCTTGCCTGGTACTTCCTTCGTTTATCCGAATGTGGCGATAAGCTGGCTCACTCAGAAGGTGTTGCGGGAACGCGGCGGCATCCATCTGCCTGATGACGCGCGGACATTGCTGGAGGGCGTCTACGGCGTGCCCGAAGACGCCCTGCCGGAAGGGCTGCGCGACACGCACCTTCAGCAGGAAGGTGAGGACCAGGGCAGGATCTCCATGGCGCGCTACAACCTGCTGGACCTGGCGGCCGGTTACGTCGGGGATGATCAGCCCTGGCTGGACGATCACCAGGAAATCGGCACCCGATTCAGTGACGAGCCCACCGTGAACGTGGTGCTTCTGAAGAAAGACACACGGGGCGGGATGGAACTATGGAGCCAGGGGGAGCGCCACGCCGCCATGCTCAGCCAGCTTCGCCTGCGAGAAAGCCAGGCGCGCAAGCTGCCGGAATTGGCCGGGGCGGACCTGGCCGCCTGGGAAGAGCTGCAGGGCCGGTACAAAGCACTGAAATACACCCGGCCCTGGCTGCCCGAGCCGGACGCAGCGGTGCGCTACGATCCGGCCCTCGGGTGTGTGTTGGCTTAGGGACGCGGATTCCGTTATGGAGGGAGTCGAGACCAGTATGAATTTATTAACGGAAAACTGGCTGCCATTGAGGGCGAGGAACGGTGAAACAAGATATGCATCGCCCGCGGAGGTCGCTGATCCAGCGATCGTCGATTTGGCCCTGCCACGCGCCGACTTTCAGGGCGCCGCCTACCAATGGCTGATTGGGTTGCTGCAGACTGCCTTGCCGCCCAGACACCACGTTGACTGGCTAGAGCGTCTGACACGGCCGCCGGACCAGAAAACGCTGGAAGAGGCCTTTGCCCCGTTCCTGCCTGCCTTTGAATTGGACGGCGATGGCCCCCGTTTCATGCAGGACCTGGACCCGCTGGACGACGCCAAACCGTCGCCGGTGGCCGGGCTGCTGATTGACGCGCCGGGGGCCAACGGCATCAAGAACAACACCGACTTCTTCGTGAAACGCGGCGGCACCGAGGTGATGTGCCCGGACTGCGCGGCCATGGCCCTGTTCACCATGCAGATCAACGCGCCGTCCGGGGGCGCGGGCTACCGGGTCGGCCTGCGTGGTGGCGGTCCACTGACCACGCTGATTCTTCCCGAGGATGGCAACGCCAGTCTTTGGCAGCGGCTTTGGCTGAACGTGATGCCGGCGTCGGTGTTCGACCGTGACGGGCAGTCCTACGCCGAGCCCTCGGCGGAGGAGGGCACTCTGTTTCCCTGGATGGTTCCCACGCTGGAAAGCAAGGCCAAAAATACCGAGGTGTTCCCGGAACACATGCATCCGTTGCATCCGTATTGGGCCATGCCGAGACGCTTCCGTCTGATGATTGAAGACCAGCCCTGTCGCTGCGATCTGTGTGGCCGTCAGGCAGACCGAAGCGTACGCGAGGTGAAGGCCAAGAATTATGGCGCCAACTATGCCGGGCCCTGGCTGCACCCGCTCACTCCCTATCGCACGGACCCGAAAAAACCCCAAGAGCCGCCCTTGTCCAGCAAGGGCCAGCCGGGGGGCATCGGTTACCGCAATTGGCCCTACCTGGTGCTGCCAGACCCGGCCAATACCGGAGCGCTGCCGGCGACGGTGGTCCGTGATTTCCTCGGGGCCAAGTATCAGATCAGCAAAGATGAAAGGGCCTGGGGAAAAAACGTGGAGGCTCTGCTGACGAGGCCCCGGCTTTGGGTGTTCGGTTATGACATGGACAACATGAAAGCCCGCTGTTGGTACGGCACGGAAATGCCGTTGGTGATACTGCCGGAGGCCCTCCAGGACGTCTTCCGCCAGGCGGTGCAGCATTTCTGCGAGCTGACCCGCCAAGTGGTTTGGTTCACGCGTACGCAAATTAAGAACGCCTGGTTCGAGCGCCCCGGCGATACCAAGGGCGACACTTCGTACCTGGAGGCGCAGTTATACGAGAACACCGAGGGTGCCTTCTTCCAGGCGCTAGAAAGCATCAAGGCGGTGTTGATCGAGCACGGTGAAACAGCCGACCTGAGCGGCCCCGCCGACGCCTGGTTCCGGGCCCTGCGCGCCGCCTCACTGGCACTGTTCGAAGACCAGGTGCTGACCGCCGCCCAGGAGGCGCTGAATTGGCCGCGTGTGGTGTCCGCAAGGGGCCGCCTGCTGGCTTTCCTGAGCGGGCAGGGCAAGGGCGTCAAACCGATTACGAAGTTCGCCAGCGAATACGATGTTCCTCTGACGCGCAGCGAACGCGATACCAACAAGCGGGAGGAGGCGGTATGACCGAGATGGAGCTTGAAAACCCACGGAAGAAAGACGCGCGGATAGAGCGCTGTCACGTTCTCTCCGGCCACGAAGCATGGGCGGTGCGCGACTGGTGGCAGCGGCTGACTCTGGCCCCCGAGATGCTGAAGAAACAGGGTTCCCGGCCAGGCTGGTCAAAAGGCGTGCGCGCCGAGTTGCGCCGTTGCGACCGCCCGGAAGCCGCGCTGCTCACCGAGGGCTTTCGGCATCTTTGGGACGCCTTGGATCGTGATGAAACCCGAAAGGATCAGCTCTATGTCTGGGCCGGGGTCGCCATGGTCCTGTCAGAGCTGCGCGACGAGCAGGCCGGCGTTAGCCTGGCCGCCGAAGCGGGCAAACAAAAAGGCGATACCAAAAAGCCACGCATGAGCGAACTACGTTTTCAGCAACTGATGGAATGCCATTCCTTCGAGGAACTGCTGATGCGGCTCCGGCGTGCCCTGGCGCTGGTCAACAAGGAAGGCGTCAGCGTGGTGTCCCTGGCCGACGATATTCTGCAGTGGTGGAAGGAAAACGAGAGCCCGTGGCGGCCCGAACGGCCCACGCAGGGGGTGGCGTTCCGCTGGGCCAATGACTATTTCCGGCAAGTAGCCGGCTACCGCTCGAACAACGACTGAATTTTCACTCATTATAAATAGGGATGTGCCATGACTCATTTCATTCAAATGCATCTGCTGACGTCCTACCCGCCGGCCAATCTCAACCGGGACGACCTGGGGCGCCCTAAGACGGCGATGATGGGGGGCAGGAAGCGGCTGCGGGTATCCTCGCAAAGCCTGAAGCGTACCTGGCGAACCTCCGCGCTGTTTGAGGAAGCATTGGGGGAGCATTGCGGTAAGCGCACCAAGAAAGTGGGGCTCAACGCGGCCGCGGATCTGATCGGCAAGGGCGTCGATGAGAAGAAAGCGAATCAATGGGCGCTGGAGATCGCCAAGGTGTTCGGCGATGTGGAAAAAGGCAAGCTGGAAACCAGTCAGTTGGTGCATATCGGCCCCGAGGAACAGACCGCGGTGAACGCCTTGGTGGCTACGCTGGCGGAGGAAGATCGGGCGCCGGAAAAAGATGAGTTGGCGGCCTTGCGGCACCATACCAGCGCCGTGGACGTGGCCCTGTTTGGCCGCATGCTGGCCGCGTCACCGTCTTTCAATGTGGATGCGGCCTGTCAGGTGGCGCACGCCATTACCGTGCACGCCGCCGAAGTGGAGGACGACTATTTCACCGCCGTGGACGACCTGAACACCGGCGAGGAACATCGCGGTGCCGCCCATGTGGGCGACGCGGGTTTTGGCGCCGGCCTGTTTTATTCCTATGTCTGTATCGATCGTCATGCTCTTGAGGAGAATCTAAAGGGCGACCGGAACCTGGCGGATCGGGCTATTGCCGCGCTGCTGGAAGCCGCCGTACGCACCTCACCCAAAGGCAAGCAGAACAGCTTTGGCTCCCGGGCTCACGCCAGCTATGTGCTGGTGGAAGCCGGCGATCAGCAGCCTCGCTCGCTGTCGGTGTCGTTCCTGAAGCCAGTGGGCGGTGACAACCAGGCGCTGGATGCCATTCAGCGCCTTGAACGTCAGGTGAGTGCCTTTGACGGCGCCTATGGCGCCGGTGCCGATCGTCGCTTCGTGCTGTCCGCCGAGCCGGACTACCCGGGCGCGCCTGAAGGCATGACGTCCGGGGATCTCGCTTCGCTGATCGAGTTTCTGAAGGCGGATCGCTAGGGGGCGCCATGAGCGAGTATCTTGTCTTCCGCCTGTACGCGCCGCTGGCCAGTTGGGGCGAAGCGGCGGTGGGCGAAACGCGCCCGTCGGGCACTTGCCCGGGCCGCGGTGCGGTGCTTGGCCTGCTGGGCGCGGCGCTTGGTGTGCGCCGTGACGATGCGGAAGGGCAGGCGGCTTTGTTCGGTGGCTTTAGGGTGGCGGTGAAGCAATACCGTGCCGGCACCTTGCTGAGCGATTATCACACCGCCCAGGTGCCCGCCTCGCAGTCGAAGGTCCGCTATCACACCCGCCGGGATGAGCTGAATGCGCCCCGCAAGGTGATCAATACCATTCTTTCCAGCCGGCAGTATCGCTGTGACGGCCTGTGGACGGTGGCGGTACAGGCTACTCCGGCGGCTCGGCAGGATCTGTCGACGCTTCGCGCGGCGTTGCTCAAGCCGGCGTTCCCTCTCTATTTGGGGCGTCGGGCCTGTCCTTTGGCGGCGCCACTGGCGCCCGAAGTGGTGGAGCGCGACAGTTTAAAGGCGGCCCTGGACCACCAGTTCGAGCCGTTGCTCGCCGGTCAGCAAGCCTGGTTGCGTGACGACACGGCTTGTCTGTATGCCTGGGAAGGCGCGGCCACGGACCTGGACGGCGACGATCGTCATGTTGAAAGCAACGACGTTTGGGATGACCCGCTCAACCGAGACCGCTGGCAGTTTGGCCCGCGCAAGGCATTCCGTCGCTATCAAGACGCCCGGGAGGTGGCCTGATGCATCTCTCTCGCGTTCGTGTCGATCTCAATGGTCTCGGCCGCGATGAGCTGTTCGCGGTCATGGGCGGCGAACCCTATGGCACGCACCAATTGCTATGGCGTTTATTTCCGGATTACACCGGGCCGAGGCCTTTTTTGTTCCGCCAGGAAATGGAAGACGGCGCCGATGGCGAGGGCCGCTGCAAGGGGTTGCCGTTGTTTTATATGCTTTCCCAGCAAACGCCGGTGGCGCTGCCGGGCCTGTTGGACGTGGAGAGCAAGTCCTTCGCGCCGCGCCTGGATGCGGGGGAAACCCTGGCGTTTCGATTGCGCGCCAACCCCACGGTGTCACATCGCGTTGATGGGCAAAAACCCTCCCGCCGCAGTGATGTACTGATGCACGCCAAATCGGCGTTTACGCCGGATCAGCGCGCCAGCCAGGAGTGCAAGGACGCCATGGACGCGGCCGCGTGCCAGTGGCTGGCCGGGCAGGGCGAGAAGCACGGGTTTGCATTGTGCGGGCCACCTGAGGTCAGTGGTTATCGTCAACACAACCTGGGACGCCGAAAAAAAGGTAAGCCGATTCAATTCTCGGGCGTGGACTATAGCGGCAAGCTGGAAGTGACCGACCCCGAGGCCTTCTTGGCATCACTGACGCAAGGCCTGGGGCGTTCCAAGGCCTTTGGTTTCGGCATGATGATGATCCGGCGTCCCTGACCATGGCGTTCGTGCCGCTCAAACCCATTCCCATCAAGGATCGCGTTTCGATGATGTTCGTCGCCTACGGGCGCATTGATGTGAAAGACGGCGCCTTCGTGGTGGTCGACGAGGTCAACGGGGAGCGGATGCACATTCCCGTCGGCTCGGTGGCGTGCATCATGCTGGAACCGGGCACCCGTGTCTCCCATGCGGCGGTCAAGCTGGCCGCGGTGACCGGCACCTTGCTGATCTGGGTTGGCGAGGCTGGCGTCCGGCTTTATGCCAGCGGGCAGCCCGGTGGCGCCCGCTCCGACAAGCTGCTCTATCAGGCGAAGCTCGCCCTCGATCCGGACCTGAGGCTCAAGGTTGTACGCCGTATGTTCGAGCAGCGGTTCGGCGAACCGGCTCCGGAGCGACGCAGCGTGGACCAGCTGCGAGGTATCGAGGGCGCGCGGGTACGCAAAATCTACGAGCTGATGGCGAAACAGTACGGCGTGGTCTGGAAGGGCCGGCGTTACGACCCTAAGGAATGGGACAAGTCCGATGTGGTCAATCAGTGCCTCAGTGCCGCCACCGCCTGTCTGTACGGTGTCACCGAAGCGGCGGTGCTGGCCGCCGGGTACGCACCGGCGGTGGGGTTCGTTCACTCCGGCAAGCCGCTGTCATTCGTTTACGACATCGCCGACCTGTTCAAATTCGATACCGTGGTGCCGGTGGCCTTTCGCATCGCGGCCAGTAAACCGGTTACCCCGGACCGGGCCGTGCGCGTCGCCTGTCGCGATGTCTTCCGGCAAAGCAAATTGCTCAAGCGCATCATCCCCGCCATTGAGGACGTCCTCGCCGCCGGCGGTATTGAGCCACCGCCCCCACCGGAAGACAGCCAGCCACCCGCCATTCCCGAACCGCAATCCCCGGCCGACAGCGGGCACAGGAGCCAGGGATGAGTATGCTGGTGGTGGTGACCGAGAATGTACCGCCGAGATTGCGCGGACGCCTTGCCGTCTGGCTGCTTGAGATACGCGCCGGCGTGTACGTTGGCGACGTCAGCAAACGCCTTCGTGAGATGATTTGGGAACAAGCCCAGGAACTGGTCGAAGACGGCAATGTGGCGTTCTGCTGGGCCACGAATACTGAATCCGGCTTTGACTTCCAGACCTGCGGCCAGAATCGCCGCGTTCCCGTCGATCACGATGGCCTGCGCCTGGTCTCCTTTCTACCCGTCGACGAATCGTCGTCCTCCTGATTTCCCCTCTTTAACAATGCGCATTTTTTGACCGATTTATTCGGTGGATTTTCTGCCCCTGATTTTTTCCTTTTAGATCAGTAGGATACATTTAGAGTGTTCCCCACAGGCGTGGGGATGAACCGTGATGCCGTACCCGGGCTCCCCGTCTACCCGGGTGTTCCCCACAGGCGTGGGGATGAACCGGGCCCGCATTTCATCAAGCGTGAGGGGTTTGAGTGTTCCCCACAGGCGTGGGGATGAACCGCTGGCGGTCCATCAGGGATGCATGGGCGCCGCGTGTTCCCCACAGGCGTGGGGATGAACCGAGGGGCCGGTGAGCGCGGACCTGACGTATTACGTGTTCCCCACAGGCGTGGGGATGAACCGTTGCCCACCGAGGCGCCGTACAGAATCCGGTCGTGTTCCCCACAGGCGTGGGGATGAACCGTGCTTCCGCTCGATGGCTTCGCCCTGGTGATAGTGTTCCCCACAGGCGTGGGGATGAACCGTGCGCCGGCGGCTCACGCTGGAGTGGTACCAGGTGTTCCCCACAGGCGTGGGGATGAACCGCCCTCGGTGGTCAGGCGGATAGTGTTACGGCTGTGTTCCCCACAGGCGTGGGGATGAACCGCGAGCCCCAACGCGGCGCGCCTGCTGAACGAGGTGTTCCCCACAGGCGTGGGGATGAACCGGCCGAGATCGAGGAGGGCGACCCCAGCGAGGTGTGTTCCCCACAGTGAAGTGGCCTAATGATCTTGGACACCAATGAAGGTGGTAGACTGCCACCCAATGATGAGGTGTCCATATTTTGAGCAGACGATCTTTTTCGGCAGAGTTTAAACATGAGGCCGCCAGCCTGGTGCTGGACCAGAACTACACGATCGGCCAAGCCTGTCAGGCGGTGGGCGTGGGCCCGACGGCGATGCGCCGCTGGGTGGGGCAGCTTCGAGCGGAACGAAGCGGCCACACTCCGGAGCGATCGGTGCCCTTGACCCCTGAACACCAGCGCATCCAGGATTTGGAGGCTCGATTGCAGAAGGTGGAAAGGGAGAAGGAGATATTAAAAAAGGCTACCGCTCTCTTAATGTCGGACTCCTGGGATCAGCCAAGCTGATTGACGAGTTGAGAGAGCGTTATGGTGTTGCCGAGCTGTGTGAGGTTTTGGGTGTATGCCGCAGCAGCTACTACTACCAGAGCCAGCGGCGTCAGAGGCCTGACACTGATCGAGTCCGACTCAGGAGCCGGGTGAAGCGGATTCACGCTGAGAGCCGGGGCGCGGCGGGTGCGAGGACAATATCCGCCACTTTGAGGGCGGAAGGGGAAAGGGTCGGACGCTATAAAGCGGCCCGGTTGATGAAGGAATGCAGGGTGGCGAGTCGCCAGCCCAGACACCGCTACAAGCAGACCGGAGGCGAAGCCGTGATCGCCCCGAATCACTTGAACAGAGCGTTCAGCGTGAAGCATCCCAACACGGTGTGGTGTGGAGATGTTACCTACATCTGGGCGGGGACCTGCTGGATCTACCTGGCGGTAGTGCTGGACCTGTACGCGCGTAGAGCGGTGGGCTGGGCGATGTCGGACTCTCCGGACTCGGAGCTGACGATGCGGGCTTTAGCGATGGCCTACGAAGCACGAGGTCGTCCCAAAGGGGTCATGTTCCACTCCGATCAGGGCTGCCAATACACCAGTGTCGCCTTCCAGCGACAGCTGTGGCGTTATCGGATGAAGCAAAGCATGAGCCGACGCGGCAACTGCTGGGATAACGCGCCCATGGAGCGGTTCTTCAGGAGCCTGAAATCCGAGTGGGTTCCCTCGCAAGGTTACCGCTCCCCTGGGCAGGCCTTCGCGGATGTCCTGACCTACGTGAATCAGTACTACAACCACGTCCGCCCCCACAGCACCAACCAGTATCAAACACCCGGGGCAAGGGAGACAGTGGTCGCGTGATACGAACCTAAGAAACTGTCCAAGATCACTTGACCACTTCA
>MDTD01113691.1_pt1 | contig 66789 bp, 62 predicted proteins | sample 811221 | NCBI WGS metagenome assembly MDTD01 (sample SAMN05326646, study PRJNA326480) | marine metagenome | isolation source: seawater | place: Pacific Ocean: South West | collected 2011
GCTACCTGCACAACGACCCCTATACCGGCAACACCCATGCCGCCGACCATACCTTCCTGGTGCCGGTCTATATCGACGGCGAGCATCTGTTCACCACCGTGGTGAAGGCGCACCAGGCGGATATCGGCAATGCCCTGCCGACCACCTACATGGCGGCGGCGAAGGACCAGTACGAGGAGGGCGCGCTGATCTTCCCGGCGGTGCGGATCCAGCGCGACTACAAGATGGTCGAGGATGTGATCCGCATGTGCCGGTCGCGGATCCGGGTGCCGAACCAGTGGTACGGCGACTATCTGGCCGGCATCGGTGCCGCCCGGGTGGGGGAGCGCCGGCTGAAGGAAATCGGCGAGAAGTACGGCCGGGACACCCTGAAGGCCTTCATCCGGCACTGGCTGGACTATTCGGAGAGCCGCATGGTCGCCGCGCTGAAGAAGCTGCCGAAGGTCACCCTGACCCGCAGCGCCACCCACGACCCGTTCGAGGGGGTGATCCCCGACGGCATCCCGCTGAACGTCACCGTGCGCATCGACCCCGACGCGGCGATGGTGGAACTGGACCTGCGGGACAATATCGACAACCTGGATTGCGGCCTGAACGAGAGCGAGGCCTGCGTCGGCGCCTCCACCTTCGCCGGCATCTTCAACTCCATCGACCCGACGGTGCCGCGCAATTCCGGCTCCTTCCGCCGGGTCACGCTGCTGCTGCGCGACGGCAGCGTGGCGGGGCGGCCGCAATTCCCGCATTCCTGCTCCGTCGCCACCACCAACGTCGCCGACCGGCTGATCAACATCGTGCAGTCCGCCGTGGCGGAGATCGGCGACGGCTTCGGCCTGGCGGAGGGCGGCATCGGCATGGGGGCCTATGCCGCTGTGATCTCCGGCAACGATCATCGCCACGGCGGCGAAGCCTATGTGAACCAGCTGGTGATCGGCTCCTCCGGCGGGCCGGCCAGCCCGGTCGCCGACGGCTGGATCACCTATGGCATCCCGGTGGTCGCCGGGCTGATGTACCGCGACAGTGTCGAGGTGGACGAGCTGAAGCATCCGATGGAGTTCAAGTATCTGCGCGTGGCGGACGGCACCGGCGGCGCCGGCCGCCAGCGCGGCGCGCCGGGCATGGAGCTGAGCTACGGCCCGAAGGAAGCGCCGATGGACGTGATCTGGCCGACCGACGGGACGATCAACGTGCCGAAGGGGGTGCGCGGCGGCGCCGACGGCATGGGCTGCCAGCATTTCAAGATCAGCGCCAACGGCCATGCCGAGGAGCTGGGCGGCCTGGCGATCCTGCGGCTGACCGCGGGCGAGGTTGTGACGGGCCGCGCCTGCGGCGGCGGCGGCTATGGCGATCCGCTGGACCGCGACCCGAAGCGGGTGCTGCGGGACGTGCTGGAACGCTACGAGACGGCCGACCGGGCCCGCGACATCTATGGCGTGGTGCTGACCGGTGCGGCCGAGGATGACAGCCTGGCGGTCGATCTTGCGGCGACCGAGACACGGCGCAGGGAACTGGCGGCCGCCCGCTGAGCGGCCGGAAAGAGGGAGACGGGACGATGGCGACCGTGGAAGTGGCGCGGCCCAACGAGGGCGTAGACAACCTGATGCTCGGCTACAGCGACCTGCGGTCGCTGCAGACCCGGCGGCCGCTGGTGATCGCCCGCGGCGACGGCATCCGGGTGATCGACGAGAACGGCAAGGCCTATATCGAATCCTGTGCCTCGTTCTTCAACGCCTCCTTCGGCTATAGCGAGCACGAGCTGGCGGAAGCGGCCTATGAGCAGTTCAAGCTGATGCCGCTCTACTCCTCCGCGGCGCACCGGACCGTCGACGTCGTGCTGCGGCTGACCGAGATGCTGACCGCGCGGCTGCCGCTGCCGAAGGCCCATATCAGCTATTGCTGCTCCGGCACCGAGGCGAACGACTATGCGGTCAAGTTCATGCGCTACCGCAACGTCTACGAGGGCAAGGCCGCGAAGCGGAAGGTGATCTCCCGCCAGAACAGCTATCACGGCTCCACCGTGGTCGATTCCAGCCTGGGCGGGGCGAAGGGCCTGCACGACAGCTTCGCCCTGGACATGACCGACTACCGCTTCGTCACCCAGCCGGACTATTTCAACAACCGGCTGGAGGGCGAGAGCGAGCCGGAGTTCGTCGCCCGCCTGGCGAAGGAACTGGAGGAGGTGATCCAGGAGGCGGGGCCGGAGACGATCGGCATGTTCTTCGCCGAACCGATCTGCTTCTCCTCGGGCCTGACGCCGCCGCCGGACGGCTATTGGCCGGCGATGAAGGCGGTGCTGGACCGCTACGACATCCTGCACATGGACGACGAGGTGATCACCGGCTTCGGGCGCACCGGCGACTGGACCGCGGTGGACAACACCCTGGGCTTCAAGCCGGACCTGATGACCCTGGCGAAGGGGATCTCCGCCTCCTACTTCCCGTTCGCGGTGACCGTGATCGCCGACGATGTCTACCAGGGCATGCTGAAGGGCAACGACATCCAGCACGGCTTCCACCATGCCGGCACCCTGCACGGCCATCCGGTCGGCGCCGCGATCGTGATCCGGGTGATCGAGCTGATGGAGGAGCGCAGGATCCTGGAGCATGTGCGGGAGATGATCCCGGTGCTGCACAAGGGCATCCACGCCTGGCGCGGCCATGAGGCGATCGCCGATACCCGCGCGGTGGGCCTGGCCGGGGCGATCCAGCTGGATCCCGCCGCCTTCGGCCCGAAGGGGGAGGAGAATCGCGGCCATATGGGCCAGCGCCTGCTGGAGGTCTGCATGGAGCGCGGCCTGATCGTCCGCCCGCGCGGCGACAGCGTCATCATCGGACCGCCGCTGATCGCCACCGCCGCCGACTACGAGGAGATCTTTGCGCTGCTGCAGCAGGGCGTGAAGGACCTGCAGGAGGAGATGCGGCGCGGCTGAAGCCCCCGCCGCCCCCGGCGCCGGCACCGCGGCGCGATACCCGACCCGGCTGTGCGCCGCTGCCCGAAGCGGGCATGATGCCGTCAGCGACCTGAACGCAGGCGGCATCCGGGGAGGGGAACGGCTTGGACGCATTGCTGACGGTGGTCCTGCCGGTATCGCTGGCGTTGATCATGTTCGCCCTGGGCATCGGGCTGACCCTGGACGACTTTGCCCGGGTGGCGCGGCGCCCCTTCGTTTTCCTGGCCGGTGCCGTGGCGCAGCTGGCGGTGCTGCCGCTGATCGCCTTCGCGCTGGTCGGCGCCTTCGGGATGCAGGGTGCCTTTGCCGTCGGGGTGATGATCCTGGCGTTCTGCCCGGGCGGCGTGACCTCCAGCGTGCTGACCCGGCTGGCAGGCGGCGATGTCGCCCTGTCGATTTCCCTGACCGCAGTGCTGAGCCTGGTCAGCCTGGTGACGATCCCGCTGCTGGTCGCGCTGACCGTGGGCCATTTCATGGCGGAAGCGGCACCCGAGGTCGATATCAGCAGCCTGACCCTGTCGATCTTCCTGATCTCAACGGTGCCGGTCGCCGCCGGCGTCGGCCTGCGCCGGCTGGCCCCGGATCTGGCCGACCGGATCGAGCGGGTGCTGCGGCCGCTGGCCCTGCTGCTGTTCCTGTGCATCGTGGTGGGGGCCATCGCCGCCAACTGGCAGGCGCTGATCGACCATCTGCTGCAGCTGGGACCGGTCCTCGTTGCGCTGAACGTCGCGGTGCTGCTGGTCGGCATCGGCCTGGCCCGCGCGCTTGGCCTGCGCCACGGCATCGGCCGTGCCATGGCGATCGAACTGGGCACCCAGAACGCCACCCTTGGCATCACCCTGGGTGCGCTGATCGCGACCACCGGCGGCGTCTTTTCCGGCTATGCGCTGCCCTCCGCGGTCTACGGCGTCACCATGTACCTGGTGATGGCGCCGTTCGTGGCATGGTGGCGCTGGCGCGCACGGCCCGCCGCATGACGGGGACGGCGTCTGCCGCGGGGCTGGCCGGGCTGGAGGCGGCGCTGGCGCGGGACTTCGCCTGCCTGAACCATCCGCCTGCGCCCTGGACGCCGGAGCGTACCGGCCCCGACGGCCGGCCGGCGGCGGACGTGCTGGTGGTCGGCGGCGGCATGAACGGCCTGGCGGCCGCCTTCGCCCTGCGCCGGCTGGGACTGGCGCGCCTGCGCCAGGTCGACCGCCGGCCGGCCGGCATGGAGGGGCCCTGGCTCAACTATGCCCGGATGGAGCTGCTGCGGTCTCCCAAGCATCTCACCGGGCCGGCCATGGGGCTGCCCAACCTGACCTTCCGCGCCTGGTGGGAGGCGCAGTACGGTGCGGCCGGCTGGGAGCGGCTGGGCCATATCCGGCGACAGGATTGGGCGGCCTATCTGGGCTGGTATGGCCGGGTCACCGGCGCCGCGGTGGAAAGCGGAACCGAACTGCTCGACCTGGCGCCCGCCGGCGATCTCATCGCCGCCCGGCTGCGTGCAGCGGAGGGTCGGGAAGAGTTGATCCATGCCCGCCAGGTGGTGCTTGCCACCGGCCGCGAAGGCCAGGCGCGGCCGCGGATCCCCGCGGCCTTCCGCCCGTTCCGGGGGCCGCGCGTGCTGCACAGTTCCGAACCCCTGGACCCCGCCACCCTGCCGGGGCGGCGGGTGGTGGTGATCGGGCTGTCCGCCTCCGCCTTCGACAATGCCTGCGTCGCGGCGGAAGCCGGCGCGCAGGTGACCCTGCTGGGCCGGGCGGCGACCGTCCCGACCGTGAACAAGATGAAGCAGACGGTCTATCCGGGTTTCGCACAGGGCTTTCCGGACCTGCCGGATGACGAACGGCTGGCCTGGCTGCGCCTGGTCGCCCACGCCCGCGTCGCGCCGCCGCGCCATACCGTGCAGCGCGCGGTCCGTGCCGGCGTGCGCCTGGTCACCGGCGCCGCATTGGGGGCGGTGCGGGAAGAGGCCGCTGTGCTGCGGATAGAGACGGCGGCCGGCACCTTCGATGCCGACCTGGTGGTGCTGGGCACCGGCTTTCGCTTCGACCTCTCCGCCGCGCCGGAACTTGACGACTTTGCCGCGCGGATCCTGACCTGGCGGCATCTCCTGCCCGGGGCGGTGGCGGCGGCGGAAGAGGCGCAGCCGGGCGACGACCTGCTCGACTGCCCGGCGCTGGGGCCCGGCTTCGAGCTGCGCCCGCGTCCCGGCGCGGCCGGGGCCGGCCTGGACCGGCTGCGGATCTTCACCCATGCGGCACAGCCGAGCCTCGGCAATCTCGCCAACGACATCCCGCAGGCCAGCGAGGGGGCCGACCGGCTGGCCCGCGCGGTGGCGCGCGCCCTGTTCCTGGAGGACATGGACTGGCACCGCGCCCGGCTGGAAGCCTATGCGGATCCCGAACTGCTGGGCGACGAAGGGCTGCTGCCCTGGGTGCCGGGCGGCGGTTCGTAGACCGAGACGACCAGGATCCGGTCGACCGGCCCGCCGGGATGCGAGGTGGCGGGGAGAAACAGGTTCTCCGAGGTCAGGAAATCCTTGCCGGCGAAGGCGGCACTGCCTTCGCTGCGCAACGGCCGAAGATGGGCCAGCACCCAGAGCGGCGCTTCCGTCATATGGTCGTAGACCGCACCCTGGTAGAGGTCCTCGAACCCCTTGCCGGTGGAATCCCGGCCCAGCCGCTTCACGATGGCGGTGCCGATCAGCCGCCAGCGGAAGCGCGGCGGGTCCGTCGCGACGACCTGCACGACCAGCAGATGCGGCACCACCCGGGCCGGCATCGCCGACGGCGAGAAACCCTGCCAGCAGGGCACCCCCCCGGCGCCGGCAAAGCGGTGCCAGGCCGCCAGTGCCTCGACGATCACCGGATGCCGGGCCTGCAGGTCGGGGTCGAGGGTCAGCGCGAGCGCGGTCGGGCCGCCGCTGTCCGGTGCGGCTTCGGTCAAATCTCCTCCGGCGGCTGGAAGACGGTGACCAGGAGGATGCGGATGATGCTGCCATCCTCCCCGGCGAACGGCAGGAACAGGTTCTCCGACGGGATGAAGCCGGCCCTGTTGAACGAGCCGCAGGAATTCGTACGCAGCGGCCGCCGGTGCTCGAGCACCCAGCGCGGCGCCACCTTCATCCGCTCCAGGCCCTGCCCCTCGTAGAGTTCGGCGAAGGTCTTGCCGGTCGTGTCGCGCTTCAGGGTCTCGTAGACATGGGTGCCCATCAGCCGCCAGCGGTATTGCAGCGGGTCGGCCGGCGTGACGTCGAGCAGAAGCAGGTGCGGCAGGATCTCCGGCGGCGCCGTCTTCGGCGAGAAGTCCCGCCACAGGGGCATCTCCCGGCCGGCGGAGAGCGCACGGTAATGGTCGACCGCGGCCTTCTGGACGGGATGCTCGGCCTTCAGGTCGGGATCGAGTTCGGGCTCAAAGGACGGTTGCGGCCCGGTGTCCGTGGCGGGCGCGAACGGATCCCTGAACAGGCGTTTGATCATCTTGGGTCGGTGTTGTGGGTTTGCCGGGATGCTGTAGCCCGGGTCGGACGGAGCGCATAGCACGGAAATGCTGCGCAGTGACATTGATCGGAGGGACGAGAGATGCGCCTGCGGCGAAATGGCCGTGCCGTTCGCCCCCGCCCTTCGCCCCTGCCGCGGTCCGGCCCTAGACTGGCGGCAGCGAGGAGCGCCCGGCAGAAGGGGAGGCGGCGATGGCGGCACCCAGCAAGTTCGCCCATGTGGTCTTCAACACCCACCGCTATGACGAGATGATCGCCTGGTACCTGGAGGTGTTCGAGGCAAGGGTCCAGCACCGGGATGACCGGCTCGCCTTCCTGACCTATGACCAGGAGCATCACCGTTTCGCCTTTGCGAATCTTGGCCCTGCGGCCGCCGGCAGCGGCGATGTCGTGCCCGACCGTGTCGGGGTCAACCATCTTGCCTATACCTGGGACGGGCTGGCGGCGCTGCTGGACACCTACAAGCGGCTGAAGGTCCACGGCATCCTGCCCTACCGGCCGATCCGGCACGGCTTCACCCTGTCGATGTACTATCGCGATCCCGACGGCAACCGGCTGGAATTCCAGGCCGACCTGATGACGCCGGCGGCGGCCAACCGGTTCATGGACAGCCCCGCCTTTGCCGCCAATCCGATCGGCGAGCGTTTCGACCCGGACCTGCTGCTCGCACGCTACGAGGCGGGCGCGCTCGTCGACGCGCTGATCTTCCGCTCCGACCAGGCGGAAAGCTCGGGCAGCGCCTGGTCGCGTGCAACGACCGGGGGAACTGCCTGAGCCGGTACCGGATCTTCAGTTTCCCGCTGCCTGCGTTGCCGCGTCCTTCGCTCCCGGACCCGGCAGTCCCGGGTCGCTGGCGGTATAGATCGTGCGGGAGGGCACGGCGAAATCGGTGCGGTTCTGCCGGACGATGCCGATGATCCGCATGATCAGCTGCTCCTGGATCTCCAGGAAGGTGGCGTGGTCGATGGTCAGGACCATGGCGCGGACCTCGATCCCGAAGGAATCGTCGTTCAGCGCGACCAGCCGGACACGCTGGTCATCGGGGTCCAGGCGGTCGTCCCCGGCGAGCAGCTCCTTGATCGCTGTCAGCACATCGGCCAGGTCGGCGGCCCGGGTGTTGTAGCGCAGGCGCAGGCGGTGCTGGAAAAGCATCTTTCGGCGCCGGCTGTAGTTGACGATACGCATCTGCGAGAAGTCGGCGTTCTGAATCGTCACCTGGGTCTCGTCCAGCGCCCGGATCCGGGTGGAGCGCATGCCGATCTGCTCCACCGTGCCCATCATCTCGCCGAACTGGCAGAAGTCCCCGACCCGGACGGGACGGTCCACATAAAGCACGATCCCGCCAACGATGTTCTCCAGGGTCGGCCGGACCGCCAGGGCGATCGCAACGCCGCCGATTCCCAGACCGGCCACCACGCCATAGAGCGGCACGCCGATGCGGGTCAGGCCGTGCACAAGGACCACCGCGGCGATCACCAGGCCCCCCAGCCGGAACGCGAGCCGGACGAAATTGGCGTCGATGCTGTCCGGGGATTGCCGCGGCAGACGGCTGACCTGCAGCGCCAGGGTGTTGGCCAGCATCAGGACGATGAACGCGACGATCAGGAAGCCCAGCAGATCGGCCAGGACCTGTATCAACCGAAGCAGGTCGCCGGAGATGTTGACGACGTCGCGCTGCAGGACCAGCCAGGCGATGATCGCCAGCAGCAGCCCGCATGGCAGGGCCAGGCGGCGCCAGAGGCTGCGGTCCTGCCACGCCGTCGCGCCGGCGGGTCCGTAGCGGCGCCAGATGCCGACAAGGGCCGCCGCGAGGATCAACGTGAACAGGACGAAGGCGATCCACTGCCACAGGGCCTGGCTGCCGTACAGGGTCTTGAAGCTGGGCGGAAGGCGTTCGGTCAGCCAGAACAGCTTTGGCCGCTGCAGCAGTCCGGGGGCGGCCAGGTATTCCGCATAGAGGTCGATATGCTGCGGATCCGCCGGGGGCAGTTCCTGGACTGCGGCATAGAGATCCTCCAGCAGGTCGATCGTGCGCGGGGAGAACAGGAAAGCCGGGGCGACCCGTCCCTCCTCGACGCGGATCAGCTCGATCCGTGTCGCGGGCAGCCGCCAGCCGCGGCCGACCTCACCCCGCTGAACCGCCTCAAGTCCCGGGATCGCCGATCGCGGCGGCAGCGGCAGGCGGGCGAGAATCTCCTGCAGCAGGAGCACGGCTTCCAGCCGCGTGCTGGCGAGATGGGAATCGGGGACCTCCGAGAAGTCGAAGGTTTCGGCCGCCTTGGCAAAGTAGAGGCGGGTCCGGTCGAGCCGCTCGCGCACGGCCTCCGATGCGAACAGGCTGTCTTCGCGGAGATTTTCCCGGTAGGCGGCGACCAGCAGCCCGGTGCCCTGACCGACGCTGTCCAGGAAGCTGTCGAGTGTGGCGCGCGGGCTGGCGACGTCCGGCGGCGCCAGCGGGCTTCGGTGCAGGATCGACAGCCGTGCCAGCGCGTCGGCGGTCGCGAATGCGTCCTCGGTGGGGTTGGAAGTCTGGTCCTGTAGGGAATTCTGGGCCTGGACGAAATTCTGGGCCGGGACGGAATTTTGGGCCGGGATGGAATTTTGGGCCGGGGCCGGTCCCGCGAAGGCCGCAAGCACCACAAGGGCGAAAAAGGGCAGCAGGAGCCGGCCGACCAACGCCGGTGACAGGGAGGGATGCCTGGTCATTGAAGGGTCCGGATTGATGTCGCAGCCGCACAGACTTCCGGCGGCGACGGACCCTGCGCGGCACCATCATACCCGGCAGCGGGGCCGCCGGGTACCGGTTGGGTACAGGCTTGCGGACCGGCATGCGGCAGCGATGGAACGGCGGCCGGTGCCGGCCGCCGGTCTCAAGGGGCGGCGGGCGCCCGGGTCAACCCGGCGTGGCCGCCGGCCAGGCGCTGGTCTCCCAATCCTCTGCCGTCCGCCGCCGCAGGAAGCGGCGGGGGGCGATGGTCCGCGCCAGCCGGTGGTTGAAGCGGAGGATGCTGGGTACCGCGTCGTGGGAGAAGGCGGCGCCGGTATACCAGGTGCGGCTTTCGCCCTGCATCTGCTCCATCCGGGTCAGCAGGCCGTCGCGGATGGCGTCCGGCGCATAGCGGGGGAAATGCTTGAAGGTCTTGGTCTCCAGGATCCGCGCGATGGTCCCGCCATGGCGGCGAACCTCGCCGTGCAGCATGTCCTGCAGGTCCTCGACCTGATAGCCGCCGATGGTCTGGCTGGCCATGTAGAAGAAGCCGCCGATATTGCGGTCATGGCCCTCCAGCCGGGCGCTCAGCATCCGCCCCGGGGTGGCGCCCGGCAGCAGGTCGCTGGAAAAGCTGGAGACCCAGGCATCGGCGAACCAGTCGGTCGCCGCGATCAGGGTGGTGGCGATGCCCTGCCAGGCGATGGCATCGGCCACCGCCCGCTCGTTCGCGGTGGGCAGGGTCATCCGCGCGAAATCGTCGATCGGGATGGCGCAGACGATCTGGTCGAAGACGTGCCGGTCGCCGGCATCGGTGGTGACGACGCATTGCCGCCCGTCGCGGGCGATGTGGCTGACCTGGCTGGCCAGGCGCACGTGGAAGCGGCGCGACAGCCGGGTCCAGAAGGTGGCCCAGCCCTGGGCCGGGATCTGCTCCTGGTTCAGGAGGCCGGTGGCCAGCAGGCCGGCATCCACCCAGCGCAGCGCCTGCACCGTCGAGGTCTGGTTGACGAAGCCGTAGCCCAGCCCCGTCAGGTAGCGGTGCATGAACAGTTCGATCTTGTGCAGCTTGCGTCGCTGCAGCCAGGCCTGGATCGGCTGCGCCGCCTCCTCGACCGCCCAGTGCGGCTTGTTCGGCAGGCTCAGCGCCACCATCAGGCGGTAGCGTTCGAACAGGTAGTAGGGGATCTGAAGCGCCAGGGCCGGCCCGCCGCCGCTTTTCACATAGTCGATCAGCGGGCGGCCGTCGAAGTTCTGCTCGGCCAGCGGGATCAGGTCGATGCCTTCCTGCCGCATCCAGCGGTTCAGGGTCCAGCTGTTCAGGCCGATCGTGGCGGTGCCGAATTCCACCAGGGTGCCGTTCAGCTTCGCCGTGCGGGAATTGCCGCCCAGGCGGGCATTGGCCTCCAGCACGGTGACGGAGACGCCCGGCCGGTCGGCCAGCAGCCGCGCCAGGCTCAGGCCCGACGGTCCGCCCCCGATGATGCCGATTTTCATCGTCATGCTCCGTGCCGACAAATTATCATAAAATTCAACATAAGATGATCTGATTTCGAATAGATTTCAGTTCTTCCTGATTTTGTCTTATATCAATAATGCGTCCGCACCGATTTTGTTCAAGAGGTTTGCGCAAAAAATCGCATGTCACAGACATCAATTGCATGACGACTTGGGCAATTTGATGGCCGCTGGGCGTCGCTGACGCCCTCAGGCATCATCCGCCCCGTTCAGGGGGCGCCGGCCGGACCGGCCGCGGGGAGAAGGCCGTGACGGAATCGGGGCAGGATCGGGGTTTCGACGAGATCGCCGACTTCGTGGTGGTGGGGGCGGGGTCCGCCGGCTGCGTGCTGGCGGACCGGCTGACCGCCGACGGCCGCAACCGGGTCATGGTCCTGGAACATGGCGGTCGCGACAATTCGGTGTTCATCCGCATGCCGGCGGCACTGTCGATCCCGATGAACATGAAGCGCTTCGACTGGGGCTACATGACCGGGCCGGAACCCGGCCTGAACGGCCGGCGCATCCACCAGGCACGGGGCAAGGTGATCGGCGGCTCCTCATCGATCAACGGCATGGCCTATGTCCGCGGCAATGCCGCCGACTATGCCGAATGGGCGGCCGCCGGTGCCGCCGGCTGGGACTATGCCGGGGTGCTGCCCTATTTCCGGCGGGCCGAGGGCTGCCTCTATGGCGGCGATGCCTATCGCGGCGATGCCGGGCCGCTGGGCACCGGCAATGGCAACGAAATGCGCAACCCGCTGTACCGCGCCTTCATCGCGGCGGGGCGGCAGGCCGGCTATGGCGAGACGGCGGACTATAACGGCGCCCGCCAGGAAGGCTTCTGCCGCATGGACATGACGGTGCGCGACGGCCGCCGCTGCTCCGCCGCCGACGCCTATCTGAAGCCGGCGCTGGGCCGGCCGAACCTGGACCTGCGCCTGCATGCGCTCACCACCCGCGTGCTGCTGGACGGGCGCCGCGCCGTCGGGGTGGAATATCGCCGCGACGGCCGCACCTGCAGGGTCGGCGCCGCGCGCGAGGTGATCCTGTCCGCCAGCAGCTTCAACTCGCCGAAACTGCTGATGCTGTCGGGCATCGGGCCGGCAGCCCAGCTGGCGGCGCATGGCATCCCGGTCGTCCACGACCTGCCCGGGGTGGGGGCCAACCTGCAGGATCATCTGGAGGTCTGGGTGCAGCAGGCCTGCACCCGGCGGATCACCCTGAACGGCTGGCTAAACCCGGCCGGCAAGGCGTGGATCGGCCTGCGCTGGCTGCTGCGCAAGGACGGGCTGGGCGCCAGCAACCATTTCGAATCGAACGGTTATATCCGCAGCCGGGCGGGGCTGAAGGCGCCGGACATACAGTACCACTTCCTGGCCGGCGCGATCGCCTATGACGGCTCGGGTGCCGCACGCGGCCACGGCTTCCAGGCCCATCTGGGCGCCAACAAGCCGAAGAGCCGCGGCCATGTCCGCCTGGCCTCCGCCGACCCGGAGGCGGCGCCGGAGATGGTCTTCAACTACCTGTCGGAAGAGGCCGACCGGGCCGCCTTCCGTGCCGGCCTGCGGCTGACCCGCGAGATCTTCGCCCAGCCCGCCTTCGATCCCTATCGCGGGCCGGAACTCTCGCCGGGCCCGGCGGTGCAGTCGGACGACGAGATCGACGCCTGGGTCGCGGCGACAGCGGAGACCGCCTACCACCCCGCCGGCAGCTGCCGCATGGGGACCGACGCGATGGCCGTGGTCGACCCGGAATGCCGGGTGCATGGCATCGAGCGCCTGCGGGTGGTCGATTCCTCGATCATGCCGACCCTGACGAACGGCAACCTGAACGCACCCACGATCATGATCGGCGAAAAGGGCGCCGACCATGTGCTGGGCCGGGGCATGCTGCCGCCGTCGGATGCGCCGGCACTGTTCGCGGAGAACTGGGCGGGCCGCCAGCGCGAAGGGGTGGCGGCGCGTCCGTCGGCCGCGGCGGACCCTAAAGAGTCTTGAGATATTCGATCAGCGCCTGCTTGTCGGGCTCCGACAGGCCGGCCGGCGGATAGGCATGGCCCTGGTTGCCCAGGCCCCTGAGCCCGGTCTGGAAATAGCGCCGCCGCGCCCAGGCCGAGATGCCCTCCGGCACGCTCTCGTGGGCCGTGGTTTCCACTCCCAGTCTTTCATGATCGTAGCCGTCGTCGCTGCGCGACCAGATCGCCGGCCGCGCCTCCGGCGTCAGCAGGTGCCACATGGTCGGCACGGCGCCGTTGTGCAGGTAGGGCGCGGTGGCCCAGACGCCGTCCAGCGGCGGCGCCAGATAGCCGCCGGTATCGGGGTAGAGCGGCGTCCGGCCGTTTTCGCCGAACCAGCCATTGCCGAGATGCAGCTTGAAGTCGCGCGGCATCTCCATCCGCACCGGGTCGGTGCCGATCTCCGCCAGCGGGATCACCCGCTCCGGATAGCTGGCGCCGCTGCCGTGGCAGGACAGGCAGTCGCGCAGGTAGATCAGCCGCCCGCGCTGCGCCAGGGCGGCATCGACCGGGCCGGGATAGGGCGGCGGCTCGACCGAATTGATCCAGGCATAGATGTCGCGGAACGGCGCCTCTAGGTCGCGGATCTCCGCGCCGGAGACCGCGAAGGTTGCGACGAACTGCATGATGTCGCGATGCGACTTCTCGATGAAGGCGTCGGCGTAGTAGCGGCTTTTGCGCCGCGACAGCCAATAGGCCGGGGTGCGGATCGGCAGCAGCATCTGCCCTGGCGTGGGCGCGGGGAACTGCAGCGTTTCGGTCCGGTCGGCATTGCCGTCCCGCACCAGCAGGAAGGCGATCGCGCCTCCCCAGGCATTGTTCAGGCCGCGCACCGGCACCTCGGGCGCGAAGGGCACGCCGGCCGGCCATTCCGGCGACGGGGTGCCGCGCATCGCGCGCAGGCCGGCCAGGTCCTCGGTGAAGCTGGCCAGGTCGATCAGGCTGTTGCCCAGGCCGCGCACCGGCGTTCCCGCCACCGGCCCGCCATGGCAGGACAGGCAGTTGTCCGACAGATTGCCTTTGCCGTCCGGGGTGAATTGCTGCGGGATCGGGCCGGGCCGGTCCGCCGTCTCCTGGAAGCCGTAGCGGGACAGCAGCATCTGCCGCCGTTCCTCCGCGCTGGCGGCTTCGGCGGCACTGCGCGCGGGCTCCGGCCAGACCTGCCAGAGGTCGAAATATTCCGCCTCCGTCAGCAGCGGCGGCGCCAGCGGCATGGTCAGCAGCAGGCGATAGCCGCGCTCCGCCTGTGTTTCGGCGGCCGCCTTCTGGCTCAGAACCAGGGGCGCCAGGATGGCGAGCAGCGCTGCCGCCAGCAGGCGCCACGGCCCCGGATGCACGCCACGACAAAAAGGCCCTGCCCTCACGCGACGCACTCCCGTTTATCGTTGTTGTTGTCTGCGGATCTTCCAAGCGAAGCGGTTTCAGCGCAAGCGCAAAGGCAGGCGCCGCACCGCCTGGCCGGTGGCGGCCAGGACCGCATTGCACAGGGCCGGGGCCGCGGGCGGGACGCCGGCCTCGCCGATGCCGCCGATCGCGGCCGGCGCGGCATCGGCGGGCGCGACGATGGCCACGTCGATCGTCGGGGAGGCCACCAGCGGCAGCAGCCGGTAGCTGTCGAAATTGCCCTGCTGCACCCGGCCGCCCTGCAGCGCGATCTCGCCATGCAGGGCGGCGGTGAGGCCGAAGAGGGTGCCGCCCTCCATCTGCGCCGCGATCGCGTCCGGGTCCAGGGCCAGGCCGCAATCGAGGGCGCAGTTGACATGGTGGACCCGGACCGCGCCGTCGGCCGCATCCGGCGGCAGGGAGATCTCCAGCGACTGCGCCACCACGCTGCCAAAGGAGGCATGCAGCGCCGTGCCGCGGAAACGGCCGGCTTGCGGCGGCGCGTGCCACATCGACTGAACCTTTTCCAGCACGGCCAGGTGGCGGCGCCTGCCCTGCAGCAGCGCGCGGCGCAGCGCGATCGGGTCGTGGCCAGTCAGGGCGGCGACCTCGTCGATCGCATGCTCCACGAACCAGGCGTTGAAGCTGTGCCCGACCGACCGCCACCAGCCGACCGGCAGGCCGATCGCTGCCGGCGCCCAGGTCAGGCGACGATGCGGGAAGGCATAGGGCATGTCGTCGGCGCCCTCCACCGCCTCCGGATCGACGCCCGCCGCGGCATCTGCGGCGAAGCCTTCCGAGAAGCCGCGCAGGTCGGGCACGGCCAGGCGCTGCTCCCAGCGCAGCGGCCAGCCCGCCGCATCCAGGCCGACGGCGATCCGGGTCGCCGCGGGCGGGCGGTAGCTGTCGTGGCGCAGGTCCTGGCTTCGCGACCAGATCAGCTTCACCGGCCGACCGGCGGCGCGGGCGGCGAGGGCCGCCTGCACGATGACGGTGGTGTCCAGGTTGCGGCCGAAGCTGCCGCCGGCGAGGGTGGTGTGGATCGCCACCTGGCCGGGCGGCCGGCCCAGGGCGGCGGCGACCGCAACCCGGGCCGCGTCCTGCGCCTGGGTCGGCGCCCAGACCTCCACCCGGTCCGCGCCGACCCGGACGGTGGCGTTCGGCGGTTCCAGCGCGGCATGGGCGAGCGGCGGCACCTCATACGCCAGGTGCAGGGTCCGCGCGATCGCCCGGCCCGGCAGGGCCGGGTCGCCGGCCTCGGCCGCCGGCAGTCCCGGGCGGTCCAGCGCCGCCTGCAGGCGGGCGGAGATCGCGGCGGAGTCCAGCCCGGCACCGGGCCCTTCCTGCCAGTCCGGCCGCAGCAGGGCGGCGGCGCGCTCGGCGGTCCAGAACGACTGCGCGACGACGATGATGGCGGCCTCCAGCGGCAGCACATGGCTGACGCCGTCGACCGCCAGGGCGGGCGCCGGGTCCACCCCGCGCAGCCGCCCCCCGGCCGTCGGACAGTTGACGATGGCGGCGTGCAGCATGAAGGGCAGGACAATGTCGATGCCGTAGCGGGCGGCGCCGCGCAGCTTCGCCGGGCTGTCGATCCGCGGCTGCGGCCGGCCGAGGATCCGCCAGGCCGATGGCGGGCGCACCGCCGGCGCCTGCGGCGGCGGCAGGGCGGCGGCCGCAGCGGCGAGGGCGCCATAGGGCAGGCGGGCGCCGGTGGCCCGGTTGCGGATCGCGCCGTCGGCGGCCTCGCAGTCCGCCGGCGGACAGTCCCAGGCCTGCGCGGCGGCGGCCTGCAGCATCTCGCGCAGGGCGGCGCCGGCCAGCTGCAGGGCGGGCAGGGCGCCGCGGGCGCTGGTGCTGCCGCCGGTGGTCATGCTGCCGAAGGCCGGGTTGGCATAGGCCGGACCGACCGGGGCGGGCGCGACCGCGACTTGGGCGGGATCGAGTGCGAGTTCCTCGGCCACGATGGCGGCCACCAGGGTGTGGATGCCCTGGCCGATCTCGGTATAGGGGCAGCGGGCCGTGATCCGACCGTCGGGGGCCAGTTCGATCCACGCGCCCGGATGCGGTGCCGGCCGCGGCAGCTCGCCTGTCCTGCCCTGCGCCGGGCGCAGGGCGAAGCATCCCAGCGCCAGCCCGCCGGCGATCGTCGCGCTGCCGCGCAGCACCCAGCGCCGGCTGACCGGACCGCCGGTCATCCCTGCCGAAGCGCCGCCAGCGCCTTCCGGATGCGGGGATAGCTGCCGCAGCGGCACAGCGGGGTCAGCCGTGCCGCGATCTCCGCCTCGTCGAGAGGCGGCTCCGCGGCGAGCAGCGGCAGGGCCGCCATGATCATGCCGGGCTGGCAATAGCCGCACTGCGAGACCCCGGCATCCGCCCAAGCCTGCTGCACCGGATGCAGCGGGCCGTCGCCGGCGACGCCTTCGATCGTGGTGACGGCAAGGCCCTCGGCCGCGGCCGCCGGCAGCAGGCAGGACGCCACCGCCATGCCGTCCAGATGCACGGTGCAGGCGCCGCAGCGGCCGATGCCGCAGCCATACTTGGTGCCGGTGAGGCCCAGATCCTCGCGCAGCAGCCAGAGCAGCGGCTTGTCGGGCGGTGCCTCGACCGCATGGCGGCGGCCGTTGACCGTCAGTTCCACCGCCATCCTCCCCCGCTGTTGCGGCCGCGCCCGGTTCCGCTTGAGCATGCCATCGCCTGGCGGCCTGTCCAGTCGCCGTGATGGCGGGGCGAAGCGCCGCAGCGCCGTGCCCCGCCTTCCGGTTGACGGAGGCCGCGGCGGCGCCTACTCGAAAACGGTCGGGTTGCGCGGCCCGCTCGCGATATCTTGGCGGCCGCCGGCACCCGCATGGCACGGGAGGAACGGGCCTTGAGCAGTGGCGGGGGAAACAGCCGCCGGGTGATCGTCGCCGGCGGCGGCATCGGCGGCCTGTCGACGGCGCTCGGCCTGTCGCGGAAGGGCGTGCCGGTCCTCGTCCTGGAGCAGGCGGCGCAGATGGGGGAGATCGGCGCCGGCATCCAGCTCGGTCCCAATGCCTTCCATTCCTTCGACTATCTGGGGGTCGCCGAGGCGGCGCGCGCCCGCGCGGTGTTCATCGACAAGCTGGTGCTGATGGACGCGGTGACCGCGGAGGAGATCGTGCACCTGCCGCTGGACGAGCCGTTCCGGCAGCGCTTCGGCAATCCCTATGCGGTGGTGCATCGCGGCGACCTGCACAAGGCCCTTCTGGAAGGCTGCACGGCGAGCGACCTGGTGGAACTGCGCACCTCCGCCCGGGTCACCGGCTACGCCCAGGACGGTACGATTGTGCGGGCGCAGCTGGCGGATGGCGGCACCGAAGAAGGGGCGGCGCTGATCGGCGCGGACGGGCTGCGCTCGGCGATCCGCGCGCAGCTGGTCGGCGATGGCGAGCCGCAGGTCTCCGGCCATACCACCTACCGCTCGGTGATCCCGACGGAGAAGATGCCCGAGGCGCTGCGCTGGAATGCCGCCACCCTCTGGGCCGGCCCGAAATGCCATATCGTCCACTACCCGCTGTCGGGCTGGAAGCTGTTCAACCTGGTCGTCACCTACCACAACGATGCGCCCGAGGCGGTGGCCGGCAAGCCGGTCAGCCGGGAGGAGGTGGCGGCGGGTTTCGATCATGTCGCCGCACTGCCGCGCTCGATCATCGAACATGGCAGCGACTGGAAGCTCTGGGTGCTGTGCGACCGGCCGCCGACCGACCGCTGGGTCGACGGGCGGGTCGCGCTGCTGGGCGATGCCGCGCATCCGATGCTGCAATACATGGCGCAGGGCGCCTGCATGGCGATGGAGGATGCCGTCTGCCTGGCGGAGGCAGTGGACCGCCATGGCGGCGACATCGCGGCGGCGCTGCCGGCCTATCGCGACGCGCGGGCGGTGCGGACGGCGCGGGTGCAGCTCGGCTCGCGCGCGATCGGCGAGCATGTCTATCATCCCGCCGGGCAGCACGCGCTGGTGCGCAACGAGGTGCTGCGCGGCTGGAGCACCGACCAGTTCTACGACCGGGTCGCCTGGCTGTACGGCGGCAGCGGCCTGTCGAACCTCGCGGCATGAGCCACCAGCAAGGCCCGCGGACCAGGTAAGGAGAGCCCAGAGATGGCCGAACCGGCAAAGCAGACCCCGGAGCGGGAAGCCTTCTACGAGCGGATCGGCGACCAGAACCTGACCGCGCTGTGGAACGTGATGAGCGGCCTGATCACGCCGGAACCGAAGAGCGGCTGCCGGCCCCATAAATGGGACTGGGCGCCGGCCCGGGCGGCGCTGATGGAGGCCGGCGGCCTGATCACCGCGAAGGAGGCGGAGCGCCGGGTGCTGATCCTGGAGAATCCCGGCCTGCGCGGGCAGTCGAAGATCACCACCAGCCTCTATGCCGGCCTGCAGCTGGTGCTGCCGGGGGAGGTGGCGCCGGCGCACCGGCATGCCCAGACCGCCCTGCGCTTCGTGATGGAGGGCAAGGGCGCGCATACCACCGTGGAGGGCGAGCGCACCTTCATGGAGGTCGGCGATTTCGTCATCCCCCCGCCGCAGGCCTGGCACGACCATGGCAATACCTCGGACCAGCCGATGATCTGGCTCGACGGGCTGGACATCCCGCTGGTGCAGTTCCTCGATGCCTCCTTCGCGGAGGGCTATCCGGAGGACGAGCAGCCGCAGACCCGGCCGCCGGGGGATTCCTTCGCCCGCTACGGCGCCAACCTGGCGCCGGTGGACCATGACGACCGCGGCCCGGTCTCTCCCATCTTCAACTATCCCTATGCCCGCACCCGCGAGGCGCTGGAGACCATGCGCGCGCGGGACGAATGGGATCCCTGCCACGGCCTGAAGATGCGGTACGTGAACCCGAACGACGGCGGCTATGCGATGCCGACCATCGCCGCCTTCGTCCAGCTGCTGCCGAAGGGCTTTGCGACCGCCCGCTACCGCTGCACCGACGCGACCGTCTTCGTGCCGGTGGAGGGGCGCGGCCGCAGCCGCATCGGCGACATCACCTTCGACTGGGGGCCGCAGGACGTCTTCGTCGCGCCCAGCTGGGCCTGGACCAGCCACGAGGCCGAGGGCGATGCCGTGCTGTTCAGCTATTCCGACCGGGTGGTGCAGCAGAAGCTGGGCCTCTGGCGGGAAGATCGCGGCAATGCCTGACCGGATCGCGTCCGGCCGGAACATGAAGGAGAGCGCATGACCAACTACCTTTACGAGGCGATGCACCGGCCGACGGTCGCGGTGGCGGGGCGCAACGACCGGATGCATGTGCGCCGGATCTTCTGCGTCGGGCGCAACTATGCCGCCCATACCCGCGAGATGGGCGGCGACCCGGACCGCGAGGCACCGTTCTTCTTCACCAAGCCGGCCGATGCAGTGGTCGACAGCGGCGCCACGATCCCCTACCCGCCGGAGACGAAGGACCTGCACCACGAGATCGAGCTGGTGGTGGCGATCGGCAAGGAAGGGCTGCATATCCCGAAGAGCCACGCCCTGGACCATGTGCTGGGCTATGCCGTCGGCATCGACCTGACCCGCCGCGACCTGCAGCAGCAGGCGAAGGACAAGGGCCGGCCCTGGGACTGGGGCAAGGCGTTCGACCACAGCGCGCCCTGCGGGCCGCTGCATCTGGCGGAGAATATCGGCCATCCGACCAAGGGCCGGATCTGGCTCGCCGTGAACGGCGAGACCCGGCAGGACGGCGACATCTCGCAGCTGATCTGGAACGTGCCGGAGATCGTCGCCATCGTCTCCGCCTCGATGCGGCTGCAGGCCGGCGACCTGATCTATACCGGCACCCCGGCCGGAGTCGGCGCCATCGTGGCCGGCGACAGGATCACCGGCGGCATCGACGGGCTGGGCGAGATCGAGGTCGAGATCGGCCCGCCGGAAAAGGGGGCGGGGGCGGCAGCATGAGCGCGCTGCCCGACACCGGCCTGGTCCTGCACAACTATTTCCGCTCCTCGACCTCGGTGCGGGTGCGGGTGGCGCTGAACCTGAAGGGGGTGGCCTATGCCTACAAGGCCTATCACCTGCGCAAGGGCGAGCAGCGCTCGGAAAGCTATCTGAAGCTGAACCCGTTCGGCATCGTGCCGACCCTGGAGCTGCCGGACGGGCGGGTGCTGCACCAGTCGATGGCGATCATCGAATGGCTGGAGGAGACCTATCCGGAGCCGCCGCTGATCCCGGCCGACCCGGTGCTGCGCGCCCGGGTGCGGGCCGCGGCGCTGGCGCTCGCCTGCGAGGTGCATCCGCTGAACAACCTGAAGGTCCTCAACACCCTGCGGCAGCGCTTCGGCGCCGACGATGCGGCGGTGACCGACTGGTTCCAGCTCTGGGTGCGCGAGACCTTCGACCCGCTCGAGGCGGAGCTGGCGGAAAGCGCAGGCACCTATTGCTTCGGCGATGCGCCCGGCCTGGCCGATATCTGCCTGTTCGCCCAATGCGTGAACAACCGCCGCTTCCAGGTCGACATGGCCCCCTATCCGACCCTGAACCGGATCTACGAGACCTGCCTGGCGCATCCGGCCTTCGCCGCCGCCCTGCCGGAGAACGCGCCGGACGCGGAGTAGGGCGGGGCTGAGCTTCGCCAGCAAAAAGCAGAAGCAATCCTACAGCCACGACCGTCACCCCGGGCTTGACCCGGGGTCCATTCCGCCAGCGGTGCCGAGAGGCTTGCGGAATGGGTTCTCGGCTCAAGGCCGAGAACGACTTGTCGTTGTTCAGGTCCGCAAGGCTCAGCCTGCCTCAGTGATCCGGTAGGCGCAGCGGCGGGCGCCGGCGGGGATATGCTCCAGCCGCTCCACCCGGACACCGGGGCCGAGCGCCGTGCGGAAGCTCTCCAGCTCCGCGCGGCAGAAGCCCTGGCAGGCGGTGGCGGCGGCGCAGACCGGGCAGTGGTTTTCCACCAGCAGCATGCCGGGGCCGTCAGGGTCGGCTTGCGCCTCCGCCATATACCCCTCGGCGCTGCGCAGGCGGGCCAGGGCCGCGACCTTGTCGTGCAGGCCGGGGCAGGCGGCCAGGGCAGCGCGGTAGCCGGCGGTGGTCGCTTTCGTGCGGCGGTCGATCAGCCGCTCCAGGGCGGCCTCGCCCAGTTCCTCGCGGATCGCGGCGATCAGGTCCACGGTCAGGTCGGCATGGGTGTCGGGGAAGCGGCCGGCAGCGGCCTCGGCCAGGTGCCAGTGCCGCTTCGGCCGGCCGCGGCCGGCGGCGATGTCGGCATGGCCGACCAGGCCGTCGCGGGTCAGCGCGGCGAGCTGTTCGCGCACCGCCTGCGGCGACACCGACAGCCGCGCCGCAAGGTCGGCAGCGGTTGCGGGGCCGCGGGTCTTCAGCAGGAACAGGATGCGGTCGCCAGCGGACATGTCCGGATGCTGCCATGCGCGACGGAGAAATAACAAGCTTTCGTTTGCTTAAATGCGACGGCGAGATATAACAAGAAACGTCTTGTCGAAAAGGGGGATGCCATGGCGGTGCGCGAGGGGAGCCTGATGGCGGCGATGGCCGGCGGCGGCTGGCTGCGGGCGGCCCTGCTCTGCGCCGGGGTCTGGCTGCATGCGGCGGATTCCCTGCTGGTGGCCACGATGATGCCGACCGCGATCGCGGAGATCGGCGGGCTCGCCTACATCTCCTGGACGGTCGCGCTCTATGTCCTGGGGTCCATCGTGGCCGGCGCGGCGAGCGGCCTCCTCTCCCTGCGCCTGGGCCTGCGCAACGCGATGGCGATGGCGGCCCTGGTCTATGCGCTGGGCTGCGCGGTCAGCGCGCTGGCACCGGACATGGCGGGCATGCTGGCGGGCCGTCTGCTGCAGGGGCTGGGCGGCGGCTGGATGGTCGCGCTCAGCCATGTCGGCGTCACCCGGCTGTTCCCGGCCGCCCTCTGGCCGCAGCTGCTGGCCCTGGTGGCCGGCGTCTGGGGCGCCTCGGCCCTGGTCGGGCCGCTGGTCGGCGGTGCCTTCGCCGAGGCCGGGATGTGGCGCGGCGGCTTCTGGGCCTTTGCCGGGCAGGCGCTGCTCCTCGCCATCGCGATTCCGCTGGCGCTGCCCAGGGAAGCGACGCAGGACGCGTCGGCGTCCACCGCGGCGCGGCTGCCGTGGTGGCGCCTGGCCATCCTGTGCGGCGGGCTGCTGGCGGTGCTCTGGGCGGGCGTGCGGGGCGAGCCCTGGCAGGCGGCGGTGCTGGCGCTGGCCGGGATCGGCCTGCTGGCCTGGAGCTACCGGGCCGATCACCGGGCCGGGGAGGACCGGATGCTGCCGCGGGCGGCCCTGCACCCCGGCCGCAGCTGGGGTCTGGGTTATGTCATGATTCTCACCCTGTCGGCGGCCAGTGTGGCCTATACCGTCTATGGCCCGTTGCTGATGGAGACCCTGTACGGCACGCGACCGCTGCTGGCCGGCTTCCTGGTGGCGCTGGAGGCGGTGGCCTGGACCATCGCCGCGATCCTGTTCGCCAATGCGCAGCCGCGCTGGGAACCCTGGCTGATCCGCGGCGGCGCCCTGGCGATCACCTTTTCCGTCCCGGCCTTCGCGCTGGTCATGCCGGCCGGTCCGGTATGGCTGCTGGCGCCCTGCGCCGTGCTGGCCGGGGCCGGCTTCGGCGCCTGCTGGGGCTTCGTGATCCGCCGCATCGTGGAAAGCCTGCCGGAAGCGGAGCGCGAACGCGCTTCCGCCGCCGCGCCGACGATCCAGATCCTGGGCTATGCGATCGGTGCCGCACTCTGCGGCCTGGTCGCGAACCTCTGCGGCCTGGACAGCATGGCGGCCACCGTCGCGGCGTCGCAGACCGCTGCCTTCTGGGTCTTTGCCGCCTTTGTGCCGGTGGCGCTGGCGGGCCTCGTCGCCGCCTGGCGTCTGGCTGCGCGGGCGGCCTGACCGGCCGGCGCCCGGCTCTTCATTCACCGCTACGCGGAACGTTGGAGAGGGCGGCCCCGTTGCACCCCGGACGGCCGGCGATCGGCCGAACGGAATTGAACGGAGGCGTTTCTCCCATGCGTACCAAGACCCTGATGGCCAGTTGCGGCATCGCCGCGATGCTCGCACTCGGCCCCATCGCCGCCCATGCTGACAACTTCAAGAGCTGGGACAAAGATGCCTCGGGCACCATCTCCAGCGACGAATATGCCGCCGGCGCCGACGATATGGGGCTGTTCGACCGGGCCGACGAGGATCGCGACGGCATCATCAGCCGTCCCGAATATGGCGCCGTGCAATATCGCACCTGGGACCGCGACGGCGACGGCTTCATCAGCAAGGACGAATGGGCCGGCCGGATCGGGAACCAGTACACGGAAGACACGGAGATCGGCACCTTCGCCTATCACGACGACAACAAGGACGGCGTGCTCGACAGCAACGAGTTCGATCCCAGCGGCGAGGAATTCAGCCTGTTCGACGACTGGGACCTGAGCGGCGATGACGGCCTCGACCGCGACGAGTACTACCAGGGCAGCTATGCCATGGCCGACCGCAACGACAGCGGCGAACTGGAAGAGGATGAGGGCTGGTTCGGCGACTGGTTCTGAGCCGCCTGAACCGCGAAGCCAGCAGCGCCCGCGTCGTCCCCGGTAGCAGGGGCGGCGCGGCCGTTGCCGTTTCCTAACCCGCCACCGGCAGCGGCCGGATCCGGTACGTGTGGCGCAGGCGGCGGTCCAGCACCGGGTCCTCCAGCTCGATCTCGAACAGGTCGGCGGGGCGCAGGCCGCCATGCACCGCCAGGGTGCCGCAGAACATTGCCAGGCCGGCGGGGCGCGGGCCCTGCTCCAGATAGCCGGACAGCAGGTCCTGCGGGTCGCGCATGGTGGTGACCGGCCCCTCCTGGTAGAGGCTGCGCTGGCCGTCGGTCGTGGCCCAGGAGCGCAGCACCAGGCGGTCCCAATGGTCGGCCAGGTCGGCATGGCGCCACAGGGTGCGGCCGACCGGCTTGGCGCAGGCCTGCTTCGACCAGGTGACGCCGGTCTTCTCCAGCTCCCGGTCGGTATGGTCGGAGCCCAGGCCGACCAGCAGCTCGCCGCCGACCGCGAAGACCACGAACTCCACCTCGCCGGAGGATGTGGTTCCGGCGACCTCGATCTCGCCGTCCTGGGTCAGCAGGCTGGCGGCGACGCGGTAGTAGGTCGGCGTCTGCGCGGGCCGCGGCACGCCGATTGCCTCCAGTTCACGGATATGGGCTTCCATCGCCTCCCGGTCGCGGCCGGTCCAGCCGGCGATCACCAGGCTGTCGACCTCGATGTCCATGGCGACGGGGTCAGCCCCGGCCGGTTCGCAGGTGAATTCCAGACGCATCGCCTCACACCGGGTCGTAGTAGTGGATTTCCAGGAGGACGCAGCCGCCCTCCGACCTGAACGGCCCATGCGCCGCGCCGGGCGGCCGGCAGGCATAGGTGTTCGGCGCGAAGGCCTCGCCGCCGCGGCCTTCCGCATCGTTGCCCACCGTCAGGTCGCCGGACATCAGGTAGACCTCCTCCCAATAGTCGTGGACGAAGGGCGCAGTGGTGAAGACACCGGGCGCGAAGCGCAGCAGGCGGGTGCGGCTGCCGCGCTTCGCCGCCTCGTCCAGGCCGCCGGAGAGAATCTTCTGCTCGATGCCGGGCGGATAGCCGGGCGGCACCTCCCAGCCGCTTGTCATGTCGACGGCGTGGAATTCGTCATGCGCCTTGTTCACCGCCATGGCTGTCCTCCGGTCGTTTCGCTTGGCTATTCCGCTGCGCGGCGGTCCAGTTCGTCTGCCAGGCTGTAGCTGTCCAGCATGAAATCGACCATCGCCGCCGCCCGGTCCCAGTCGTAGGTGCGGAAGGAATGGTTCTTGGTCACGAAGGACGCGCCGGCATAGAACATCTCGTACTGCGTGTGGCGGGAGGCGAATTCCGAACCCAGCGCGTCCCAGGCCAGCTTGAAGAACTTCACCCGGCCGCGGCTGTCGGTGGCCGGCGATTGCTGCGTGCGGTCGATCAGGGCGGCCAGCTCCGGGTCGGCGAAGTCGGCGATGCCGGAGGGCAGCATGATCAGCCCGCCACCGGCCAGGTCGCGCAGCGCGGTGACCACCTGCGGATAGAGCTGCTGGGTCAGCACCTGCGCGGCATAGAGGCTGTGGCGGTCGGGCACGAAGAAGGGGCCGTGCTGCCGGCCCTTCGCCTCCATCGCATGCACCATCCCCTCCACCATCGCCGCCTGCGCGGCGAGCTGGCCCAGCGCCTCCCGCACCTGCGGGAAGGCGGTGGTGCCGTTCACCTCCGCGATGCGCCGGCCGAGCCCGACCAGGAAGCGCATCTTCACCATCAGCCGCACCTGCGCCTGGTAGTTCTGGTAGACATGCGCCGGCGTGGCGTGGAACTGCTTCTGGCACATGGCCACGTCCTGGTTCACGAACACCCGGTCCCAGGGCACCTTCACGTCGTCGAAATAAAGGACGGCGTCGTTCTCGTCGAAGCGGCTGGCCAGCGGGTTGTCGAAGGTGCTGCGCGCCTCGCCCTCGTAGGATTTCCGCGACAGCACCTTCAGGCCCTTGGCGTTCATCGGGATCGCGAAGGACAGCGCGTGGGCGGCATCGCCCGGCGCCAGCGGCTGGATGCAGGTGACGAAGACCTCGTTCGCCATGATCGCGGAGGTCGCCAGCATCTTCGCGCCGCGGACCGTCAGCCCGGTGCCGTCCTGGTCGACGACGCCGGCGGTGAGATGCTCCCCGCTCTGGCCGACCTTCTGTTCATGCGCTGCCTTCGACCGGTCGGCCTGCGGGTTGATGATCACGTAGGTCAGGAACAGGTCATGGTCGCGGGCATGGCGGTAATAGCCTTCCAGCGCATCGGCGCGGGCCGGGTCATGCTCCCGGAAGACCTCGATCCCCATCGCCATGCCGGAGATGCAGGAGGCGACATGGTCCGGCGACCGGCCCAGGAAGCCGCAATGCAGTTCCTGCCAGCGCTCCATCGCCAGGCGCCGGCGGACCAGGCCGTCGCGGTCCGCCGGCTGTTCCCAGATCCGGTTGCAGGGATTGCCGCCGCCGGCATCGTAGGTCATCAGCGCGGCGTTCGCCGGGTCGGAAACGAAGTCGTAGAGCCGGCCGCTGGTGGCGACCGCATTGCGGAACGCCCGGTCGGCGGTGACGTCCGCTACTTTCCGGCCGTCGATATGCACCGCCCGCCCGTCGTTCAGGGAGGCGATGTGGGTGGCGCCGTCTCTCAGCATGGCCGGTTCCTCCGTATCGATGCCGCGCTCAACCGCTGTGCGCCCTGCGCCGGGGCTGCGCAAAGCCGTCCAGCAGCGCCAGCGCATCGTCGGCATCCGTCACCAGGTCGCCCGCGATCGCCGCCAGGCGCTCGAAATCCGCCCGGTCAAGGGAAGCGAAGAGGGCGTCGTTCACCGGCCGCTGGCTGGGCGCCAGGGCGTCGAGCCGGGCGCGGCCGGCGGCGGTCACGGTCAGCAGGACGCGGCGGCGGTCCGCCGGGTTGGGGCGCTTGTCCACCAGACCCGCCTCCGCAAGCTTGCCGGCCTCGATGGTGACGAAGGCGCCGGAATGGCCCAGATGGTCGGCGATCGCCTTCACGCCGACGCCGCGCTCGCCCTGCAGATGGGCGATGCAGATCAGGATCGTGTACTGCACCCCGGACAGGCCGATGCGCTGGCCCAGGCCCGCCCGCACCGCCTCGAGCCGGCCGGCGAAGGCGAGCAGCCGGTGCAGCAGCTGCCGGAAGCGGGCATCGCTGTCGCCGTCCAGCAGTTCCGGCCGGCTGATGGTCAGGGGCGGCTGTGCCATGCGGCTCGTTCCTTGCGGATGAGCCGGCAATTTAGCTTTGCAAATTAGTTATTGCAAATGAAAGCATTCATGCCCTGCCCAGGTCGCGCGGCCAGATCGTTTCGGGCGGCGCCGCCGCGTTGCGGAACCCCAGGCATTCCAGGGCGCGCAGGTCGGGCCCCTCGGCCGCCGCGATGTGGACCGGGGCGCCCAGATGGTTGCCGGCCATGGTGCAGCGCCCGCGCGGGCCGTCGAGGCTGGTTCCCTCGGCCGCCAGTTGCAGGCGATAGAGGTCCAGGCTGCCGGCGCGGGCGGCGAGGGCGGCCAGCAGGTGCAGCCCGTCATGGCAGGCGACGGCGTATCGGTTGGGCACCGGCGCCATGCGCCCGAAGCGATCCGCATAGCGGGCGCGGAAGCCGTGCGCCGCCGGGTCGGCGGAGACATTGGCATAGCCGGTGGCGGAGAACAGGCCGCTTGCGCCGGCCGGCCCGATGCCCATCAGCGCGTTCTCGCAGAGCACGGGCGCGGCGCGCACCCGGCCGTGGTGCAGGCCGCGGGCGCCGAACTGGCGGTTGAACAGGATGCTGTCGGTGCCGACCAGGTAGATCAGCACCGCGTCGGCGCCGCTGGCGGCGATCCGGTCCAGGCAGGGCTGGAAATCTTCCGTGCCCAACGCCAGGAAGTCGCGGCCGGCGACCCGCCCGTCCGCTGCGCCGATATAGCGTTCCGCCAGGGCAAGGGAGGTGCGCGGGAAGACATAGTCGTTGCCCACCAGGTACCAGCGCCGTGCGCCGCGGTGGCGGGCCAGCCAGGCGAGCAGGGGCTCCAGCTGCATTTCCGGCGTTTCCCCGCAGACGAACACGCCGAAGGCGTATTCGCCGCCCTCGTACAGGGTGGTGTAGACATAGGGGATGCGGCCGCCGACGGCCTTGACCAGGGCGATGCGGCTGGGGCTGACATGGGAGCCGATCAGCGCCTCCACCCCGCCGGCGATCATCGCTTCGGCGCGGGCGACGACATCCGCGGGGCTGCCGCCGCCATCCGCCACGACCAGGTCGACCGGGCGGCCGAGAATGCCGCCGGCGGCGTTGATCTCCGCCGCGGCCAATGTCGCGCAGTTCACCGAGGACGGGCCGAACAGGCCGATCGGGCCGCTCTGCGGCGCCAGCAGCCCCACGCGCAGGGGGCGCAGCCGGTGCGGCCTGTGCCGGCCTGCCGCTCCGCCGATCGCCGTCGCAGCCCCCATCGCGCAGCCTTCTCCCCGATCATGGAAACGTCACGGTACGGCGCCTTCCGCCGCTCCGCGACGGCCGGTATCATGCCGGGGTGCGGCGCCGGAAAGCGCGGCCGGGACCAGGATCGAACCATCCGGTCCGAAGGGGAGGATTGAAACAGGCATGCCTGCCAGACGCAATCAATCCGGCAATGGCCGGTCCGGCCCGGATCAGTCTGGCCCCGGTCGGTCTGGCCCCGGCAAGTCTGGCAGCGCTCAGGCTGGCAGCGCTCAGGCTGGCAGCGCTCAGGCCGGCAGCGGCCGCCAGGCCAACGGGCGGAGCCAGCCCGGCGCCTATCTGGACTACATGCTGGCCCTGGCCAGCGAGCGGATGCGCCGCGACCTCTCCGCCGCCATCGCCCGCCATGGCCTGTCGCTGGAAATCTGGCACATCCTGGGGCTGCTGCAGGATGGCAGCGGCCGCGCCATGGGAGAGGTGGCGGAGGCGGCGCTGCTCAGCCTGCCGACGGCGACCCGGACCGTCGACCGGATGGTGGCCGAGGCCCTGGTCTACCGTGCCCCCGATCCGGACGACCGGCGGCGGGTCCTGGTTCTGATCTCCGACAAGGGGCGGGCGCTGTGGCGCAGGGTGAAGCGCGATGCCGACCGCCACCAGAAGGCGGTGATCGCCCGCTTCGGCGACGACTGGGTGCAGGAACTGATCGCCAAGCTGGACGAGCTCGCCACCGACAACAGTACCGGCCGGGTCTGAGCACTCCTGATCCTTCCATCTGGAAGCAACTGGGGCTACCCTTCCGGCTGAGGCGGCGCGGCGCGCCTGCGCCTGGCCGCCATCCACCTGCAGGCCGGGGGAGGGCCGATCATGGCTGACTACCAGTTGATCCCGTCGAAGACCGCACTGATCAATGTCGACATGCAGAACGCCTTCGTGGAGGGCACGCCCTTGTCCGCGCCCGGCGGCGTGGCGCTGCTGGAGCCGGTGAACCGCCTGGCGGCCGCCTGCCGGGAGGCGGGCATGATGGTGATCCACACCCTGCACGTCGTCCGCGCCGACGGCTCCAACCACGGCACGATGGGCGAGCTGATCGAGCCGGTCCGCGCCGGCTATATCAACGAGGGGACGGAGACCGCGAAGCTGCATCCCGGCGTCGATGTGGGGCCGAAGGACATCATGCTCTACAAGCCGCGCTACGGTTCCTTCTCCGGCACCGACCTGGACATGCTGCTGCGCGGCAACGGCATCGACAGCATCATCGTCACCGGCATCTGCACCAACATCTGCTGCGAGACGACGGCGCGCGAGGCCGGCATGCGCGACTACCACGTCTTCTTCACCTCCGACGGGACGGAGACCTTTCCCGCCGGCGAGCTGAGTGTGGAGGATATCAAGAAGGCGACCCTGACCACCCTGGGCCTGGCCTTCGCGAAGATCGTCAGCGTCGACGAGACCATCGACCTGATCCGCCGGGCGTCGAACGCCGTGCCGGCGGCGGCGGAGTAGGGAGCGCCGCCCCTTCAGACCTCGTCACTCGCATACTTGATACGCGAGTCCATCGCGACGCTGCTCAATCGCTTTGGGCAAAGGCCGCCGCTATTGAGGCCGGCCTCTGGATGGACCGCCGGGACAAGCCCGGCGGTGACGAAAGGGGAGAGAAAGGGGGTGTCTGCTACAGCGCCAGGGCGTGATTGTCCCAGTGCAGGGCGTGGCGGCCGACGGTCGTTGCGCCTGCGCGGGTGAGGTGGACAAGGTCGCCGCCGCCGCCGGTCGCCAGGAAGCCCTCGCCCCAGGCGGCGAGGCCGCAGACATCTTCGATCTCGTGATGGGCCAGCGGCTGCAGGGTTGCGATGTCCCACAGGGTGACGATGCTGCCGCGCGGCGACGAGGTGGCGACCAGGCGACCGTCGCCGCTCGCCATCACAGAGCCGACGTAAGAGCGGTAGCGGGCGGACAGCGCCGGCGGCATCTCCAGCGCGGCGAGCCGGCCGGTGGCCGGGTCGAAGACGGCGAGCAGCGGCGGCAGGTCGGCCTTCGGCCCTTCGTACTGGCCGCCGATCCAGGCGCGTCCCTTCGCGTCCACCGCCAGGTGACGCAGCGACAGCTGGTGCAGCTTCGCCGGCAGGGCGTCCTGCGCGGCCAGCCGGCCGCTGCCGCTGTCCAGCAATACGACCGACGGTTCCATCGTGGGCAGGTTCAGCTTCGTGCGGCCATAGTCTGGATGGGTCTCGATGCCGCCATTGGCGACGACCAGGGTGCGGCCGTCCGGCAACCAGTCGATCTGGTGCGGGCCGATGCCGCCAGTCTCCAGCTCGCCCAGGCGGGCATAGCCGGCGGTCGCGTCGTACAGCCCGACAACGCCGCGCGCGCCGTCATAGTCGTTCTCGCAGGCGTAGAGGATCCGGCCGTCGGCCGAGAAGACGCCATGGCCGTAGAAGTGGCGGCCCTCCGGCGCGTCGAAGCGCCGTGGCGCGGCGTCTGCGCCGTCCAGCGCCACCGCGAACCGGTCCGGGCGGCGGGCGAAGGCAGTCAGCCGGCCGCTGGCGGCATGCCAGGCGAAGCCGTGGCCGCGCCCGGGCAGGGCCACCTGGCGGGAGATCCGGCCGTCACCGTCGATCAGGCAGAGGGCGAAGCCACCGTCGCGCGCGGCGGCCGTCGCGGCGAAGCGCGGCAGCGGCGGTGCGGCCGCGCTGCGCCCTGGCAGCTGGCTGAAGGCCAGCACCCCGCATGCCGCGGCCCCGGCCAGCAGCCGGCGCCGATCGAACCGAGAGGAAGCGGTGGCGCCGTCGGGTTCAGTCGCCGTCATAGGCATTGAACATCACCTTCATGCCGAGTTCGCCGGGCATCTGGTCCTGCAACAGGCTGCGCAGCCGGTCGGTCAGCAGGGCGAGATAATTGACCGGGCTGCGGCGCTCCGGATCGGCCGCGGCCTCCCCCAGCAGGCCCTCCACGGAATCCATCGCCGCGAAGCTGTTGCTGTAGACGGTGTCGATCGCCGTCTGCAGGGCGGGGGCCCGGTCGCGGGTGGCAGCCGAGATGCCGCCCATGTCGGCCAGCATCTTCAGGCCCTGCAGGTTGTTCAGCAGCGCGACATTGGTCAGCCCGCTGCGCCGGAACGGCGCCAGGTTGGGGCGTGCATCCGCCGGCCCGGAGCCGATCACGGGCAGCAGCTTCTGGTCGCGCAGCGCATGGATGCCGGTGCCGGGGATGTCGGTGATCCGCACCGCCGCCTCCTCCGCATTGCGGTACAGCGGGTTCGCCTCCCCCGGCGACAGGAGCAGGGCGGAGAAGCCTTCCTCGGCCTGCCATTCGGCGGCGGCGGCGGCGGAGATGGCGGCGATGTTCTTTGCCACCGCAGTGGCGAAGGCACAGCGATAGCCGGCGGGTGCGGCGGCCAGGTCCTCGGCCCCGCTGCCGTAGAGCAGGAATTCCAGCGCCGGCAGGCCCTGCACGGCGATGCTCGCCTCCGCCATGCCCTCGACGGTCAGCAGGCTGGGATCCTCTGCCGCCAGGTCGCGCTGCACGTGGCGCAGGGTGATGCCCTTGCGGTCCGGCCAGAAGTAGAGCCGGTCGGCGCGGTTGTCCTCCGTCATCGGGCCGAGGCGGATATATTCCACCCCGGACCAGGCCCGGACGGTGTCGGCGAAGGCCGCGCGTGCATCGTCCAGTGCCGCCTGCGACGGCGCATCGCACAGCGCGCCGGCGCGCTGCTGCAAGGCCGCGGAGGCTTCCGCGAGGGCGGCGAAGCCGGGCCGGATGTAATGGGTGAGCGCAGCCACGACCAGCCCGCGCAGGTCGGTGTCGGGCAGCGGTTCGGCCGCCTTGCCGGGCTGTGCCGAGGCGATCAGCAGGAGGATTGCGAGAAGGGCCTTCATAGCGACTCCAGGAAGCGCAACAGGTCGGCGCGGTCGGCCGGCGGCATCGCCGCCACCGCGTCGCGGGCGGCCTGCGCCTCGCCGCCATGCCAGAGGATCGCCTCCAGCAGGTTGCGGGCCCGGCCGTCGTGCAGGAACAGGGTATGGTCGCTGACCGTCTCCGTCAGGCCGATGCCCCAGAGCGGCGCGGTGCGCCATTCGCGGCCCGAGGCATCGCCGACCGGCCGGCCGTCGGCCAGGCCGTCGCCCATGTCGTGCAGCAGGAAGTCGCTGTAGGGCCAGATCAGCTGGAAGGCGTGGCCCTTCTGCGCGGCGTCCCGCCGGGTGACGAATTTCGGTACATGGCAGCCGGTGCAGCCGGCCGCGTAGAACAGCTTCTTGCCCCGCAGAACCTGCGGATCCTCGACATCGCGGCGGGCGGGGACGGCGAGGTTGCGGGAATAGAAGGCGACCAGGTCGAGCACCGGGTCGGGCGCCTCGCTGTCGCCCAGCGCCGGCTGGATGCCGTCGGGCGCGGCGCGGCAGGCCGTCTGCGCCACGGTGCATTCGCCCCAGCCCTCCGGTCGCGGCGGGGAGGAAATGCCGATATCGCCGGAGAAGGCGTCGGATGTCTGCTGCATCAGGGTCGGGGTGGAAGCCTTCCAGCCGAAGCGGCCGAGCACGATCTCGCCGCTCTCCGGGTCGCGGACGAAGCTCGGCCGGCCGGAAATGCCGTCGCCGTCGGCATCCTCCGGGTCCGCCAGCGCCAGGATGTCGCCGGGATGGATCTCCTCCACCAGGCCGAGGCCGATCATCTGGGGCGCCACCCGCGGCGACAGCATCACCTGCGGATGCAGCGGCCCGTAGCCCGGGTTGGAGACCCTGTAGGTCGGCTTGCGGAGGTGCGCGACCTCGCCGCCATTCAGTTCGACCGGGATCTCCTCGTAGGCGATCTCCATGCGGCCCTCGGGCGGGATGCCGGGCAGGCCCTTGTCCTGCAGCTGGCCGCCATAGACCGGCTCGGGAATGCGCAGCAGGCGCTTCTCCGCCAGGGCCCGGCGGTCGGCGTCGGTCTGCGGCGGGATCGACAGGCGCAGGAACATCGATTCCGCGTCGCCGGTCTCCGTATTCTGGGGAGCGACCGCCGGCGGATGGCCGCGCCCGTCCTTCAGGTGGCATTGCTGGCAGGAGCGGGCGTTGAACAGCGGTCCCAGCCCGTCGGAGGCCTGGGTGGAGGCGGGGGCGGAGACCCAGACCTTGCGGAACAGGGCGTTGCCGAGCTTGAAGCTTTCCTCCTCCTCGAAGCTCAGATTGTCGTGGAAGTTGGAGAAGGCGTCGCGGTTCACCAGCTTGCGGGAGGTGGTCGCGCCGGCCTGCATCGTCTCGAAGCGCTCCGCGGCGGAGAAACCGGTCGTCGGCGCGACCACGGCGGCCACCCGGCCGCGGTCCTCCGGGCTCAGGTCGTCCCGGTAGGGAAGGGGACCGGACGGCTGGGCCAGCAGGCCGCCGCCGCCGCAGGTCAGCCCTGCCAGAAGTGCGAAGGCCGCCAGCCTTGCGGCTGGCGACCTTCGTCCTGCACTGAACAACTGCCGGATCATGAACATGGTGTCGCTACGCACATGGCTCGGCGGCGTTCAGTCGAGATCGTCCGCCGCGGCCGAGGTTGCGCGCCGGCCGCGGCGGTCTGCGGGATCACCGCTCTTACTGGAACACCGCGTTGGGGTTGTCGAGGCTGTCGGAGCCCTCGACCGCGATCTGCTGCAAGCCGAGCGCCGGCACGATGCGCTCGATCGTGCGGGTCTGGGCGACCAGGGCATCGATTGCGGCCTGGACGACGGCATTGCCGGCATCGTTGCCGCTGCCGATCATCTGGTCATAGGCCTCGCCGCCCTCGGCGCGCGCCTTCATTGCCTGCATCGCGGCGATGGTGGCGTCGAGCTTGGCCCGCATCTCGGCGTCCAGCTTGGCATTCGTCGCCTTCACCAGGTCGGACAGGCTGGGACCGCCGACCGTGCTGCCGTCGGTGCGATCGTAGCGGCCGAGATAGACGTTGCGGATTCCCACCGCGTCGTAGAGGTGCGAGTTGTGGGTATTGTCGGAAAAGCAGTCATGCTCCTCCTCCGGGTCGTGCAGCAGCAGGCCGAGCTTCATCCGCTCGCCGGCCAGTTCGCCATAGGACAGCGAGCCCATGCCGGTCAGGATGGTGGCCAGGCCGCCCTCGGGGCCGCCCTCCATCAGCGCCTTGCGGGCGGCGCCGTCGGCATCCCAGTTCGCCACCATCTCCTTCAGGTCGGCGATCAGCAGCGCCGACGCCGCCTTCAGGTATTCCGCCCGGCGGTCGCAATGGCCGCCGGTGCAGGCATCGCCCTTCGCGAAATCGGTGGCGGGGCGGTCGCCGGCGCCGGCATCGGTGCCGTTCAGGTCCTGGCCCCAGAGCAGGAACTCGATGGCGTGGTAGCCGGTGGCGACATTGGCCTCGACCCCGCCGGCCTCCTGCAGCACATCCTGCAGCAGGGCCGGGGTGATCCTGCCGGCATCGATGGTCTCGCCGCCGACCTGGATCTGCGGATTGGCGATCACGTTGACGGCGTAGAACCGGTTCACGTCGCTCTCGCTGCCGTAGGCGGCGTCGACATAGTCGATCAGCCCCTCGTCCAGCGGCCAGGCATTCACCCGGCCTTCCCAGTCGTCGACGATGGCATTGCCGAAGCGATAGACCTCGGTCTGCTGGTAGGGCACCCGCGCCGCCAGCCAGGCGTCGCGCGCGGCTTGCAGGGTCGCCTCGGAGGGAGCGGCGATCAGCTTGTCGATCGCGGCGTCCAGCGCTTCCGCCGTGGCCAGCGAGTCGGCATAGCCCGCCTGTGCGATATCGGCATAGGTCGCCAGCACGTCCTCGGCCTGCGGCGGCGCGGCGACCGCGCCGCCGGCCAGCAGGGCCAGCCCCGCCGCCAGTGTGGCCGACCGTGCGGTGCGCGCGGTCCATCTTGCTGCGTTCATGATCCTCTTCCTCGCCGGATTGCTCCTGCGGGATTGATAAAGAAAGTGAGAAGCGTTCGCAATGCTTGCGAGGCCGGTGCGGCATCCCGCCATCGCCGTGCTGGCGGCAGGGCGGCAGGCTGCGCCCCCGCTGCCACCTGAGTCAGGAACGACCTAGTCCTGCACGCCCTGGCCGGGACGGCGGGAGATCGCCGCCGCGGTCCAGAAGCCCAGCGCCAGGACGGTCGCCCCGCCGATCAGCGCCAGCAGCACCGCGTCGTAGCTGCCGGTTGCCGACCAGAGCGCGGCGGCCGCCAGCGGCGCCAGGGCCATCGCCACCAGGGAGGGCGCGGTCAGTGCGCCGTTGATCGCGCCATAGGCCTGGCGGCTCAGCATCTCCGGCACCGCCAGGCCGCGCACGATCGTCATGATGCCGTTCGCCGCGCCCCAGAAGGCGGCGACCACGACCAGCACGGCCAGTTCCGCCGGCAGGGCGGCGAAGGCGATCAGCGCCAGCGGGAAGATCGCGACGATCAGCGAACCGACCGTGCGGACCGGGGCGGTGGGCGCCAGCACCCAGATGGCGATCCGGCCGAGCACCTGGGCCGGTCCGATCACCGAGATCACCGTGACCACGCTGGCGGTCGCCATGCCGCGCTCCAGCAGCAGCGGATAGATGTGGAAGCTGAAGGCGGAGAAGGTCGCGGTGAAGGCGACGAAGGCGAAGGCCAGAAGCCAGAACACCGGCCGTCGGACCGCCCAGGCCACGGCCGTCCGGCCCTGCAGCGGCGGCGGCGCGTCGCGGGGCGGCGGTGCTGCGACCGCATCGCGCGCCGGGCGGATCGCCCAGAAATACAGGCCGGCGGTCAGGATCATGTTCAGCCCGCCGAGCGCGACCAGCGCGCCGCGCCAGCCGAACTGGTCCAGCAGCAGCTGGATCAGCGGCACGAAGACCGTGCTGGCGAAGCCGCCCCAGAGGGTGATCGCGGTGATGCCGCGACGCGCCTGGTCGGGGCCGACCCGCCGCATCGTCACTGCGAAGGCGGGTTCGTACAGGGTGGCGGCCTGCACGCAGCCCAGGCAGACGAAGATCGCGTAGAACAGGACCAGGCTGTCGACCTGCGACCAGGCGAGCAGCAGCAGGCCGCCCAGCACGGCGCCCAGGCCCATCACCAGCCGGCCATGGCCGCGGTCGATCGCGGCGCCCACCGGATAGGCCGCCAGCCCCGACACCCCGAGGCCGATGCTCGCCGCCAGGTAGATCTCCGATTTCGACCAGCCCAGCTCCGGCCCCATCATCTGGGCCATCAGCGGGAAGCTGTAGAACAGCGACCCCCAGGAACAGATCTGGCCGATGCCCAGCGCGGTGATGAACGGCCGGTGTCGCGGCGGCGCGCCTGCGGGCGGCATGGCGGGTGGCGGCGCGACGGCCAATCTGTCAGGCCCGCGCGGCGGCGAGGGCGCCGTCGATGAAGGTGTCGGCGGCACCCAGATAGCCGGCGGGATCCTTCAGCGACTGCCAGTCGACGGGCGCGTCGGTCATGCTGGCCAGCAGGTCCATCAGGTGGCGGCCCTCCGCCAGCGCGGTGCGGCTGGCCCGCTTCACCAGGTCCTGCGCCGCCGGCCGCGGCATATGCGCCGCCAGGGCGAAGCTCGCCGCCTCCGCCAGCAGCAGGCCGTTGGAAGCGTCGAGGGTCGCGCGCATCCGCGCGGCATCGACCTGCAGCCCGCCGGCGATAGCGGCCGCGTGGCGCAACGCGGCGCCTGCGGCCACCAGCATCTGCGGCAGCGCCAGCCATTCCTGCTGCCAGGCGGCGCCGTCGCGTTCCTGCGCATGCAACATCGCCTGGTGCATCTGGCCGACCATGCCGGCGTTGAAGCGGGCCAGCGCCACCAGCGCCTCGGCAGAGACCGGGTTCGCCTTCTGCGGCATGGTGCTGGAGCCGCCGCGCCCGGCATCGCCGCTCTCGCGCATTTCCGCCACTTCGCTCTGCGCCAGCAGCATCGCGTCCTGCCCCAATTTGCCCAGCGCGCCGGTGGTCATGGAAAGCCAGCCGGCGAGTTCCGCCGGCCCGTCGCGCTGCGCATGCCAGGGCATCGCCGGCAGGTCCAGGCCCAGTTCCTCCGCCAGGGCCGCGGCGACCGCGGGGCCGCGATCCTGCAGCGCGGCGAGGGTGCCGGCCGCGCCGCCGAACTGCAGCAGCAGCAGGCGCGGCCGCAGTTCCGCCAGGCGGGTGCGTTGCCGCACCAGGGGCAGCAGCCAGCCGGCCGCCTTCAGGCCGAAGCTGACCGGCACCGCCTGCTGGGTGCGGGTGCGGCCGGCCATCACCGTGGCCCGGTGCCGGTCGGCGAGGTCGGCGAGCCGGCCGATCAGCGCGACGAGCCGGCCGTCGAACAGGTCCAGCAGGTCGCGCAGGCGCAGCACCAGCCCGGTGTCGACGATGTCCTGGCTGGTGGCGCCGAAATGCACATGGGCCGCGGCATCGCCCCCCACCGCGGCGCGCAGCTGCGCCACCAGGGCCGGCACCGGCACGCCGGCATCGGCGCTGCCTTCGGCCAGGACGGCCGGATCCAGGTCGAGCCCGGCGGCGACCGCGGCGATGCGGTCGGCCGCGTCGGCCGGGATCAGGCCCAGCCGTCCCTGCGCCACCGCCAATGCGGCCTCCACCCGCAGCATTGCCGCCAGGCATGCGCGGTCGTCCAGCAGCGCCAGGCTGTCGGGATCCGACAGCAGGCTGCCGGTCAGGGCGGAGTCGAGCGGGGTCAGGCCCATCGGTCCGGGTGCGGTTCAGACTTCGAAGAACACGGTTTCCCGGTCGCCCTGCATGCGGATGTCGAAGCGGTAGACGGTGCCGTAGGAGGTCTCCTCCCGCCGCGCCAGCAGGGTGTCGCGGCGCTCCGCCGGCACCGCCTGCAGCACCGGGTCGGCGGCATTGGCGGCTTCCTCGTCGGCGAAGTAGATCCGCGTATAGGCATGGGTCAGCAGGCCGCGCATCATGACGATGACGTTGACATGCGGCGCCTGGCCGTCGCGGCCGCCCGGCTTCACCGTCTCGAAGATGAAGCGCTTCTGCGGGTCGGTGCCGGTGCCCATGCGGGCGAAGCCGGTGAAGGCGGCGTTCGGCCGGTTCGGGTCCGCCGGATGGGCATAGCGGCCCTTCGCGTCGGCCTGCCAGGTCTCGATCATCGCGTCGCCGATCGGCTGGCCCTCGCCGTCGAAGACCTGGCCGACGATGCGGATCCGCTCGCCCTCGGTCTCCTCGTCCACGGCGCTGCCGCCGGCGATCTGCGCCAGCGGATAGTTGTACTGCTCCGGCGTCAGGCCATAGGCGAAATAGGGGCCGACGGTCTGCGACGGGGTCTGGCCCCGGGTCTTCGGTTCGGTCATCTGTCTGTTCCGGCGCTCAGTCTTCCATGGGGGTGGCGGCGGGGCCGCGCAGGACGATGTCGAAGACATAGCCCAGCGCATAGTCCGGCTGCGTGACGTCCAGGGAGAATTCCGCGATCAGCCTGTCGCGCGCGCCCTCCGGCGTGCCCAGGAAGATCGGGTCCAGCGGCAGCAGCGGGTCGCCGGGGAAATACATCTGTGTCACCAGCCGGCTCTGGATCGACGGCCCGAACAAGGACAGGTGGATGTGGTTCGGCCGCCAGGCGTTCTGGTGGTTGGGCCAGGGATAGGCGCCCGGCTTCACGGTCTTGAAGCTGTAGACGCCGTTGGCGTCGGTCGCGCAGCGCCCGGCGCCCAGGAAGTTCGGGTCCAGCGGCGCATCGTGCTGGTCCACGACATGCACGTAGCGGCCGGCCGCATTGGCCTGCCAGACCTCCACCAGGGTGTTCGGCACCGGCCGGCCGGCCTCGTCCGTCACCCGGCCGGAGACAATGATGCGTTCGCCCAGCGGCTCGCCGTTCTTCATCGCATTGCGGGTCAGGTCCGCGTCCAGCGGCCCGACGGCATCATGGCCGAACACCGGCCCGGTGCGTTCCGACAGGCTTTCCGGCAGCGGCACGAGCGGTTTCGTCGGGCCGCGCAGCACCGTCGACTTGTAGGCCGGGTGGATGAAGGGGGGATGGCTGTCCCAGTCGCGCGGGACCGTCCGCCCGCCCTGCTTGGCATCGCTCATTTCGTCTTCTCCTGTCGATCCGCACCGCCCTCGGCCATCCCGGCATAGGCGGTCTTGGCGACCTTGATCGCGGCATTGGCCGCCGGCACGCCGGCATAGACCGCGACATGCAGCATCGCCTCTTTCACATCGTCCGGCGTGGCGCCGGTATTGGCGGTGGCGCGGACATGCATCGCCACCTCGTCATGGTGGCCCAGCGCCGCCAGAAGCGCGATGGTGATCAGGCTGCGCTCGCGCTTCGTCAGGCCCGGCCGCGACCAGACAGAGCCCCAGGCGCCCTCGGTGATGAAGCGCTGGAAATCCTCGTCGAAGGGGGTGACGGCCTGCGATGCGCGGTCGACATGGGCATCGCCCAGAACCGACCGGCGGATCCGCATGCCGGTGTCGTAGCGGTCGTCGGCGCCGGACTCAGACAAGGCCGTTCTCCTTCAGGAAGGCGGTGATCTCCGCGCCCAGCGCCGCCGGCGCCTCGACGCAGGGGATATGTCCGGGGCCCTCCAGCACCGCCATCCGCGCGCCCGGTACCAGGTCGGCCAGGCCCTGCACCACCGCTGGCGGGGTGGAGCCGTCGTTGGAGCCGGCGATGCACAGGACCGGCATCTTCAACCCGGCGGCCTGCGCCGTCAGGTCGGCGTCGCGCAGCGCGGCACAGGTCGCCGCATAGCCCTGCAGCGGCGTGCGGGTCAGCATGTTGCGCCAGGCGGCCAGTTCCTCGGCCCGGCCGGCGCGGAAGGCGGGGGAGAACCAGCGCTCCATCACCGCGTCGGCCATGCCCTCAATGCCGCCGGCCTGCAGCCCTTCGATGCGCTGGGCCCACATCTCCGCCGTGCCGATCACATGGGCGGTGCAGCAGAATACCGCGCCCCGGATGACATCGGGGCGGGCCGCGGCGATGCCCTGCGCGATCATGCCGCCGACCGACAGGCCGACCACCACCGCGTCGGTCACCCCGGCATGGTCCAGCAGCCCGGACAGGTCGCCGACCAGGTCGTCGATCGCATAGGGGCCGGGCGGGCAGTCCGACAGGCCATGGCCGCGTTTGTCGTAGCGCAGGATCCGCAGGCCGGCCGGCAGGTGCGGCAGCAGTGCGTCCCAGACCCGCAGGTCGGTGCCCAGCGAATTGGCGAAGACCAGCGCCGGTCCCGCCGTGCCGCCCCCCGTGGCGCCCCCCGTGCCGCCTTGGGCGCCGGTGTCGCTGTAGTGCAGGACAGTCGAACCGATCCTGGCCGCCTGCATGGCATTCCTCCCCCTCAAGCCGTGAACCCTTGCCGCGCGCCTTTTTGGGCCTCCCGGCCGTCGAGGGCAAGGGGTGGCAGGCGGGACCGGTATCGTCCCGCCGGCGGAACCTCGGGCGCGCTCCGGCCGTTTCGGGGCCTGCAGCACCCCAGCCTCCACGCCCGATCGGGGAACGGATGACCACGACGCCACCACGCCGCCGGCGCCTGCCCGGCGCAGCTCACGCCTTTGTCTGTCTGCTGGCCCTCGCCACCTGGGCCACACCTCTCGCCGCCCAGCCGGAAGTGCCCGGCACCGCCACGAAGAAGGTGTCGGGCCCGGGCGAGAAATCGGCGCTGGACAACCTTCTGGCGGCACTGGAATCGGGCGGCAACCTGCTGATCGGGCTGATGCAGCCGGCGGACGACCGGGGCACGGTGGACAATCCCCGCTGGAACGGGCTGCAGAGCCCGCGCCAGACGGTGCTCACCTTCCTGGAGGCGATGCACCAGGTCGGCCTGGGCTTCGATGCGGCCTGGCCGCGCGCGCTGAAGACCCTGGAGGTGCCGGAGGGCACGGACAGGGCCGCCGCGCGCGGCATGGCGGTGCAGCTGCGCGACGTGCTGGAGCGCTTCCCGCCGATTTCTCCGGTGGACCTGCCCGGGCAGGACGAGGCGGAGGGACGGTTCCGCCGCTTCGAGCTGTTCCCGCGCGGCCTGCCGCACGACTGGATCTGGCAGCGGCTGGAGGATCCGCCGGAGCAGCGCCTGGCGCTGCTGCAGGACGGCGAGGGGCTGTGGCGGTTTTCCTCCCGCAGCCTGGCGGAACTGCCGGCCCTGCATGCCAGCCTGATCCGGCTGCCGCCGATCTATCAGGAGACGGAGCGCGGGCAGCGCTTCCTGCAGGTCTTCGACCCGACCATGGAGGACACGCCCTGGTGGGGCTGGCTGGCCCTTCTCGCCGCCCTGGTCGCCGGCTACGGGGCGGCGCGCCTGCTGCGCCGCGGCAGCTTCTGGCTCTGCCGCCGGCTGGAGCGGGCGGACCGGCCGGTTGCCGCTGCGGTCGCCCGCAGCGCGGGCACGCCGGCGGCACTGTTCGTCTTCTCCATCCTGCTGACGGTGGGACTGGCCTATGTCCAGTTCGGCCCGGCCCTGCAGAACCTGCGCTGGGACATCCTGCAGGCCCTGATGGTGCTGACCGGCTGCTGGCTGCTGATCGAACTGATCGACCTGGTCTCCGCCCTGCTGCAGGCCCGCCTGTCCCGGCGCAACGACAGCCGCTTCGAGCGGATGGCCGTGACCGCCCTGCGGCGTGCCCTGCGGGCCTTCGTGCTGGTGCTGCTGGCGATCTTCCTGCTGCAGAACCTGGTCGGCATCGATATCGGCGCCTTCCTGGCCGGTGTCGGCATCATCGGGCTGGCGATTTCCCTGGCCGGCCAGGATTCCATCAAGAACCTGTTCGGCGCCCTGTCGATCTTCATCAACCGCCCCTTCATGGTGGGCGACTGGATCCGCTTCGAGGGCAAGATGGGCGAGCATCTGGGGGCGGTGGAGGATATCGGCATGCAGGCCACCACCCTGCGGGAGATCGGCGGCGACGTGACGACCATCCCGAACATGCTGTTCATCGACCGGGAGGTCGACAACCTGTCCGCCCGCAGCTTCATCCGCCGGCAGATGGACATCTCGCTGCCCTACCATTCGACGCCGGAACAGGTCGGCCGCGCCCTGAAGGTGGTGGAAGGGGTGCTGCGCGACGACGAGGTCACCGCCGATGCTCTGGTCGACCTGCAGGAGAACGGGCCGGAGGTCAGCTTCTCCGGCTTCGGCGCCTATGCGCTGAACATCCGCGCCTATCACTGGTACCGGATGGGCGCGCGCGGCGAGGTGCAGCGCGACAGCGACCGCGGCTGGTACACCTACCTGAAGCATTGCTCCCTGGTGAACCGCAAGCTGTTCGACGCCTTCGACGAGGCCGGCCTGGACTTTGCCTTTCCGACGCAGACCCTGGAACTGCGCGGCGCCGACGGCCCGGCCCTGCGCCTGCAGGACGACCGGCCGGCCGCCGGCACCCCGTCCGGCCCGCGGCGGGATGCGGTGCCGGCGGGACGGACGGCAGCGCGCGGGTAGGGGACCGCTAGTAGAAGGCGCCGGCGCTGGACAGCGCCCGGTTGGCCACAATGCAGGCGGTCTGCTCAAACTTCGCCAGAGCAGTCGGACTTGAGAACGGGCCGCCCTGCGGCGGTGCCGTGACCGTCATGTGGCGGTAGTCCTCGCCGTGGCGGCCGCTGCCGGCGTCCGCCACGCATTTCAGGCCGAAGCCGTACTGCCCGTTGATCGGCGCCACCCGGCCGTCGCCACGGTCATGGCTGCGGTCCACCAGCATGGTGCAGACGATCTCGATCGGGACCGTGCTGGTGACGCTGACATTGCCATTGGTGCTGGCGGTGAAGGACTTGCCGTGCATGTGCCGCTGCGACATCTGGAAGGTCACCGGCGCGGTGTGGGAGATCAGGCCCAGCTGCTCCGGCGAGCAGCTGAAGCTGCGCATCTCGGCCGCCTGTGCGGGCGCAGCCGAGGCGGCCGCCGCCAATGCGGCAGCGGCCAGGACGGCCGGTCGTGCGGTGGCCGTTTGCCGCCTGCGGCAGCGCGGGGCGGGGGACGTCACGGTTCGTTCGGGCATGCAGCCTCCCTCTCGTCGTGCGCCGGCCGCCGCTGCTGTCTGTCGACGGCTCGGCCTTTCCAATGCCCCCCAGCCCTAGCCGCTTCGCTGCGCGAAAACATGTCCGGGAGGTGGCGATTTCATGGCACGGCTTGCCTACTCCGGTCCTCCGGCCCGAGAATGCCGATCGAACCGGGGCGATGGAGGGGCGGATGAACCAACAGACATTCCAGCTGGGCGATTTCGCCCTGCAGAAGGGCGCGGTGCTGCCGAACGCGCGGATCGGCTATGCCACCCTGGGCAAGCTGAACGCGGCGAAGGACAATGTGATCCTGGCGCCCAGCTGGTTCACCGGCCAGCCGGCCGACGTGGCCGGGGTGATGACCGGCGCCGGCCGGGCGATGGACCCGGAGAAATACTTCATCGTGATCCCGAACCATTTCGGCGGCGGCGTCTCCTCCTCGCCGTCGAACACGCCGCCGCCGTTCGAGCAGGTGCGCTTTCCGCGGGTCACCACCTACGACAATGCGGTGGCGCAGCATCGCCTGCTGACAGAGGGGCTGGGGATCGAGAAGGTGCGCCTGGCATCCAGCTGATCGATGGGCGCCTGCCAGGTCTATGCCTTTGCCGCCCTGTTCCCGGACATGGTGCAGGCGCTGGCGCCGATCGCCGGCTCTGCGCGCACGGGCGCCTTCAACAAGGTCTTCCTGAACGGCATCCGGCAGGCGGTGATGGGCGACCCGGCCTGGGCGGGCGGGTTCTACGGCGCCCGGCCGCCGGTCGACGGCCTGCGGCAGATCGGCCGGATCTATGCCGGCTGGGGCTTTTCGGAGGCGTTCTACAGAAAGGAAATCTACAAGGCGTTCGGCCATCCGACCCTGGAGGCGCATATCGAGCTGTTCTGGGAAGCCTTCTTCCTGAAATGCGACGCCAACAACCTGCTGGCGCAGATGTGGACCTGGTACACCAACGACCTGGGCGACCATCCGAATTTCGGCGGCGATTTCGAGAAGGCCCTGTCGGCCATCACCGCACGCACGATCGTCCTGCCGGGGTCCACCGACAGCTATTTCCCGCCGCATGACAATGCCTACGAGGTGTCCTGCATGCCGAATGCGGAATGCCGTCCGGTGCCCACCGACTGGGGCCATATGTGCCCGATCAACGGCGAGGACCAGGCCTTTATCGACACCGCGCTGCGGGAACTGCTGGAGGGCTGAGCGGAGCGGGCCTGCGGATCCGCCGGCACGGAACCGGAGCGGCATCCGCGACGTTGTCCAGGCACCCATGACAACCAAACGGGTGGAGGAAGAAATGGACAATGTTTATGCAGTTTCACAGGTCGTCGGCTCGTCCAGGAACAGCGTCGAGGAAGCGATCGACAACGCCATCGGTACCGCGGGCAAGACCTTGAAGAACCTGGAATGGTTCGAGGTCAGCGAGATCCGCGGCCATATCGAGGACGGCAAGGTCGGCCATTACCAGGTCGGCCTGAAGCTCGGCTTCCGCTACGACAAGGGCTGAGGCCGGCAGGTCGGGCGCGATGTCCTATCGGCTTGATCCCGGGGCGCCGCTCCCGGAAGACCTGTCGCGTGTCTGCGACGCGCAGGCCGGCAAGGCGGTCGCCGCGCTGACGGAACGGCCCGATGGCCTGGCCGAGGCGGTGCACGATGCGCGCAAGGCCTGCAAGCGGCTGCGTGCGGTGCTGCGCCTCGCCAGGCCGGCGCTGGGCGACGCCTATGGCCGGGAGAATGCGCGCTATCGCGATGCGGCGGCCCTGCTGTCCGAGCTGCGGGATGCCGATGCCCTGCTGGAGAGCGCGGCCGGGCTGCGCGACCGGCTCGGCACCGCGGTGAAGGCGCCGCTCTTCAATCACCTGCGAAAGGCCCTGCAGGCACGGCGGGAGGCCCGCTACGCGGCAGCGGGCGATGCGGAAGCGCTGTGCGGCAAGGTCGCGGACCGCATCGACGGCGGTCGGGCGGTGCTGAAAGAACTCGCCTTTCCCGACCGCCCGGAACCGCTGGTGGCCGGCCTGCGCAAGACCTACAAGCGCGGCCGCAAGGCCTATCGCGCCTGTCGCGAGGCCCAGGACCTTGATGTGGCGGAGGGCGCCGAGACCTTTCACGACTGGCGCAAGCGGGTGAAATATCACGGCTATCACCTGCGCCTGACCGCGTCCGTCTGGCCGCAGGAGGCCAAGCTGCAGCGCAAGGCGTTCAAGGAACTGGCCGACCTTCTGGGCGAGGATCACGACATTGCCGTCTTCCTCGCCGCCGACGCGGCCGAAGGCGGCTTCCTGGACGATCCCGCCGAGGCGCAGGTGCTGCGCGGGGCCCTGGCCCAACGCAGCGCCACGCTGCGCCGGGCGGCGCTGGAGCTTGGCGCGGTGCTGTTCGCGGAACCGCCGTCGCAGCTGGCGCAACGCCTCTCCGACCTCTGGCAGCCGGGGGTCCTGGTGCAACGGGATGCCGCCTGACGGCGGCGGCGCGCCCCGCATCCTGGTGATCCAGGGCCATCCGCGGGCGGGCGCATTGTCGGATGCGCTGGCCGATGCCTATCGCGCCGGGGCGGAGTGGGCGGGCGCCACGGTGCGCAGCCTGGTGCTGCGCGACCTCCGCTTCGACCGCGACGTCACCACCGCGCATATCACCGCCCAGACGCAGGAGCCGGACCTGGTCGCGGCCCGCGAGGCGATCCTCTGGGCGCAGCACCTGGTCTTCGTCTGGCCGACCTGGTGGGCCGGTCCGCCGGCGCTGGCGAAGGGGTTCCTGGACCGGGTGCTGCTGCCCGGCTTCGCCTTCGAGGAGACCTGGGAAACGATGTCCGGCTTTCGCGGCCTGCTGGGGCCGCGCACGGCGGAACTGCTCACCACCATGGACACGCCGGCGCCGGTCTACCGCTTCCTCTACGGCCGGCCGGGCCACAATGCGCTCGCCCGGGCGACCCTGGGCTTCTGCGGCGTCGCGCCGACCCGCATCGCCAGCTTCGGACCGGTGAACAGTTCGACGGCGGCGGAACGCGGACGCTGGCTGGCGCAGGTGGCGGCGGATGCCGCGGACCTGCGCGGCCTGCGCATCGGCCCCTGGCGCCGCGCCGGACGGACCTTGGCCCCCTGGCTGCAGGCGCTTCGCCTGCAGTTCTACCCGATGACCTGGGCGGCCTATGCGGTCGGCGCGCTGCTGGCCGGCGGGCCGGAGGCGCTCTCGGCCTGGCGTTTCTGGCTGGGCTACCTGGTGCTGTTCCTGCTGGAAGCCGCGACGGTGTTCGTGAACGAGCTGTTGGATGCGCCATCGGACCGCATCAACCGCCATTTCGGCCCGTTCAGTGGCGGTTCCCGAGTGCTGGTGTCGGGGCAGCTGACCGTGCCCGCCCTGCGCCGCGGCGCCTGGCTCTGCGCCGCAGGGGCCGTCGTCGCGGCAGCGGGGCTCTGCGCCCTTGCCCCCGCGCCTCTGCCGTTGGGGCTGGCCCTTGGCGCCCTGGCGGTGCTGGCGCTCGGCTATACCCTGCCGCCGGTGAAGTTCTCCTGGCGCGGCCTGGGGGAGTTGGACGTGGCCGTCACCCATTCCATCGGCGTGATGCTGCCCGGCTTCCTTCTGTTCGGCGGCGGCTGGGCCGATCCCGCGCCCTGGTGGCTCGCTTTGCCGCTCGGCCTGTCGATCCTGCCGGCGATCATCCTGTCCGGCCTGCCGGACCGGCCGGCCGATGCGGCGGCGGGCAAGTGCAGCCTGGCGGTCCTGCTGGGGCCCGCCGGCGCTGCGGGCCTGGCGATGATCGCGCTTTCGCTCTCCGCCGTGCTGCCGGCGCTGTACTGGTGGTCGGACCTGGCCGGCGGCCTCTACGATCCCGTTGCGGTGCCCGTCCTGCTGCACGGCCTCTGGCTGCTGTGGCTGCTGGCGCGGCGCCTGCGCGGCGGCCGGCTGGACGGGCGGATGAACGGCCTGATGGGCCTCTCGCTTGCCTATATCCTGTGGTTCACATTGTCGCCGCTGGCCTTGCTGTGGTGACGGCGCCGCTGCCGCCGGCCGGGAGGCAGGATCTCCCGGCCGGCCGGGGCGCGCTCTACTCCTGCAATGCGGTGGTGGCCTGGATCGCCTTGTCGCAGTCGACGGCCCGTTCCTGCCCGTCCGGCGTGGCGATGCGGCAGTTGAAGGCGAAGACCTCGAAGCAGCGCGGGGCAGTGACCATCGGCGGCGGGGCGGCGCCTGCCACCGCGACCGTCATCCGGTCCGACAAGGTCGCGCCGGGCGTCAGGCTGAACGGCCGCGTGCCGCTCCGGGTGCCGATGCTGCCGCAGCTGGAGTTCCAGAATTCATAGCCGCCATGCACAATGGCGTCCGGCGCCACGGCGGCGGCCGTCTTCATGGTGATCGCATGGCTCACCATCGCCGGGTCCCGGGTCGGTTCCCGCCGCTCCAGGCAGCGGATCTCGTTGCCGCCATGGCTGAGGCACCGGCCGGCCTGGGCCGGGTCGGCCTCCGGGGTGGCGGCTGCGGCGCCGGCGGCAGTCGCGGTGCCGGCGGCAAGCAGGATGGCGGCCGTTGCCGCCAGGACGGTCGTTTTCATCTTCGTCGCTCCATCGGGTCCCGTGCCGGGTTCGCCGGGACATGTTTCGGGCAGGCGGACCGCCGCTTCGCCAGGCGAGGTGCATTCCCGCTTCTGCCGCGAGGCGCAATGTCGCCGCGGATCTGGGAGGATTTGGGACCGGGCCGCGGCCGCATTGTGGCCGCTGCGCGGAGTCCGACTTCGCCGTGTGGCATATGGCCGGCGCCGCGGAGCTGTGCTGTAGTCGGCGCGGATCCAAGGAGGACAGGCCATGACCGACGATACCGCCGCCCTGGCCGCGGCATCGCCCCCCGAAATCACAGCCCCCGACACCGCAGCCTTCGAGGCGCAGCTTGCCGCAGACGGCTTCGCCGCAGTGCCGAAGACCGTGCCGGCCGATACCGTGCTGCCGGAACATGTGCACGATTTCGAGGCGCGCGCCCTGGTGACCGCGGGCGAGATCAGCATCACCTGCGATGGCGAGACCCGTACCTACCGGGCCGGCGAGATCTTCACCATGGCGCAGGGCAAGCCGCATGCGGAACGCATCGGCCCTGACGGCGTGAGCTACGTCGCCGGCCGGCGGGGCTGAGGACCGGGATCGCGGCCGGCGTTCGATGTACAGGCTGCTTTCGGCGACCCCCAGCCCCTATGCCCGCAAGGTGCGGGTGGCACTGATCGAGAAGGGGATCCCCTTCGCCCTGGCGACGGAGATCCCCTGGCATCCGGGCAGCGAGACGGAACGGCTGAACCCGCTGCAGAAGCTGCCGGTGCTGCTGGCCGACGGCGCGCAACCGGTCTGGGATTCGTCGCTGATCCTGGACTGGCTGGAACTGCGCCACCCGGAGCCGCCGCTGCTGCCGGCCGGTCCGGAGGCCCGCTTCGCCGCGCGGCGGTTCGAGGTGCTGTCGGCCGGCATCTGCGACGCGGTGGTGCTGATCCTGATGGAGCGCCTGCGCGCGGAAGGATCGCGCAGCGCGCCCTGGATCGACCGCCAGATGCGCAAGGTCACCGGCGGGCTGGCGGAGCTTGCCCGCACCGTGCCGCTGGCGCCACCGATCCTGCCGGGACCGGGACCGGATGGCGGCTTCGGCCTGGCCGACATCGCGGTCGGCTGCGCGCTGGGCTATCTGGGCCCGCGCCTGCCGGAGCTGGACTGGCGCAGCGCCCATCCGGGCCTTGCCGCCTTCCTCAATGCCTGCGAGGCGCGGCCGTCCTTTGCGCAGACGATGCCGGTGCCGCAGGCGATCGATCCGGCGCTGGTGGTGTAGAAGCCGGCGAAGCCGGACCCCTTCCCGCAGCGGGCGGGGCCGGCCGCCCGCTCCAGCGCCAGCGCCTCAGCCGTGACCCTTGGCGACGACCTCCGGCGCCGGCAGCTCGGCCCAGAAGCTCGTTAGTGCCTCGGCCACCGGCGCCGGCGTCTCCGCCGGCCACCAATGGCCGACGCCTTCCAGATGCGCCATCCTTGCGCCCGCCTCGCGTGCGGCCCATTCGTGCTGCGCCAGGGTCCCGCTGGCCCTGCCGAAATCGTCGACGGCGATGAGGGCGAGCCCCGGGCGTTGTGCGGCGTTGGGCAAATGGCGTCCCGCTTCCGCCATGGCCGGCTGGCGTGCCGACCGCAACAGCTTGAGGACGGCGCGGCCCATCTCGGGATCCATGCCTGCCGCGACCCGCTCCGCCATACGCCCGGTCATGCCGAGGGCCGAGGTCACAGCCAGGCGCTGCTGCAGATCGCCGCCCCACAGCTCCTGCACCGAGGCTTCGCCTGCGCCCTCCTGCTGCCAGACCCTTGCGCGCGCATGCCAGAGATAGTCCGGCGCGAACACGCCGAGGGCATCGGAGGCCCAGCTGCGGATCAGGTCGGGCCGGCTCATGGCCAGCGCCGCGACGTGGATGCCGCCCCAGTCGTGGCCGACCAGGTCCACCGGGGCGCGGAACAGCTCGAGCTGGGCCGCCAGCCAGTCTCGGTAGGCCGTGGCCGAGCAGTCGAAGCCGCGGGGCGCAGGAACCCCGAACCCCGGCGGCGACAGGGCGACCGCGTCGGCGCGGTCGAGCGCCCCGATGATCGGCCCCCAGATGGCAGCGGATTCGGGGTTGCCGTGGACGAGGACGAGCGGCGTGCGCGACATGGAACGACCCTTCATAAACTTGTTGAACAACACACAAGTAAAATGGCGGGCCGGTTTTCGCAAGCCTATTCGTCACCTGGGCCATTCGCGCCTGCGGTGCGCACGCCGTCGACGGAAGGAACGCGCAGGCCCTATGCTTGGGCCATCCGAGTCCGAGCAGTCCCGATGCCCGATCAGCCGCCCGCCCGCCGCACGCAGCAAGAGCGTCGCGAAGAGACCGAACGCAAGGTGCTCGCTGCCGCGACGGCGCTGATCGCCGCGCGCGGCTCGCGCGCGCTCACCCTGGCCGAGGTCGGCGCAGCCGCCGGCTACAGCCGGGGAATCGTCTCCCATCACTTCGGCAGCCGCGAAAACCTGCTTCGTGCGGTGATGCGCGACGCCGCGACCTTCGCCGTCCCGGATCCCGGGGCGCGTGCCGCGGACTGGCTGGCGGCAACGGTGGGCGCCTATCTCAGGAACGTCACCGGCCGCAGTCCGTCCGCCGCCGCGTTCCTGCAGATGTGGGGCGAGGCGATTGCCGCCGATCCCGTGCTGATGCCGCTCTTTGCCGAGCATGACGCCAGCTTCCGCCGGCTGCTAGCGGACAGGGTCCGCGACGGCATCCGCGACGGTTCGGTGCGCGCGGATGCCAACCCGGAGGCGATGGCCGTGGTCCTGGTCGGCCTGCTCCGCGGGATCGCACTGCAGCTGATCTCGAGCCCGCCCCCGGCGCGGGTGAAAGCGATCATCGACGAGGCCGAGCGGGCCGCCCGGCATGCGCTCCGACCATGACCTGGACGGCTGTCTTGTTGGCCTTCAGCCGTTCTCGGCGATCCGATTGCGGGTGGCCGCGATCAGCGCATCGACCTCCGGGGTCACCGCCTCGCCGAAATCCGCCAGCTCGTAGAGCGGCCGGATCTCGATCTCGCTGGGCCCCGGCATCGGGTTGGGGCAGCGCCTGACCCAGGCGACCGCCTCCGCGATGTCTTTCACCTGCCAGAGCCAGAAACCGGCGACCAGTTCCGAGGTCGCGGCAAAGGGCCCGTCGATGACGGTACGGTCCGTGCCGTCGAACGCCACCCGCTTGCCCGCCGAGGAGGGCTTCAGGCCGTCGCCCGTCAGAAGGATGCCGGCCTTCGCCAGTTCCTCGTTGAAGCGGCCCATCGCCGCCAGCATCTCCGGGTCCGGCGTGCCGCCCGCCTCGCTGTCCGCCGTCGCCTTCACCAGCACCATCACGCGCATCGTTCCGCTCTCCGTTCCGGACGAGGCCATCGGCCTCACTGCCGGTACGACGCAACTCCGGTGGTGGAGGCGACAGAAGCGGAGGGAAATTTCCGGGCGATGGCCTCACACCACCGCGAACACCCGGTCGCGGACCGCCAGCAGGTGCTCGCGCATGTGATGGGCGGCGGCGTCCATGTCGCGGCTGGCGATGGCGTCCAGGATGGCGCGGTGCTGGATGTCGAACAAAGCGCGGTGCGGGCCGACCTTGGTTTCCCGCTTCTTCTGCATCCATTCCGGCATCTCCCGCTGGTGGGAGATGATGCTGGCGATATGGGTGAGGAGGCCGTTGCGGCAGGCGTCCATCACCCCCTTGTGGAAGCGGCCGTCCCAATGCTCGAAGGTCTCGACACTGTCGGCCGCCTCCATCCCCTCCACCGCGCGGCGGATCGTGGCGAGTTCCGCGGGGCCGGCGCGGCTGGCCGCCATCGCCGCCGCATGCGGCTCCAGCAGCAGGCGCACCTCCATCACGTCGCCGGGGCCGACATTCTCGATCATCCGCAGGAAGGCGTCGGCGTCCAGGATCCGCGCGCTCTCCGCGTCGATGCCGCCCTCGCTGCCGTTCACCACCCGGCTGCGGCTGCCGCGGCGCTGGATCAGCCCCTCCGCCTCCAGGTCGGTCAGGGCGCGGCGCACCGTGTTGCGGGCGGCACCCAGCTGGGTGGCCAGGTCGCGCTCCGCAGGCAGCCGCATGCCGGCGCTCCAGTCGCCGGACTGGATGCGGCGGCGGATGTCGCTGCGCACGCGGTCGTTGGGAAGGGGGGCCAAGGGCGAACCGATCCATGCAAGTCGGCCATCGCGGCCGGATTGAACCATATTGGTTCAAGCCTAGTGCCGTTCCGCCGCTGTCGCCAGGAGATTCCGTCTTTACTTTCGGCCCGCCGGGTGCCAGCCTTCGTGAACCGCGACGGGGGAAGAACCTCCGTGATTGAGCCAAATTAGCTGCTTTGGTTCAATGAAAGGTACCAAAATAATGGCGTCGGCCCTGGCCGGCGGCGGGAGGGAAGCCGGTGCACTATGTGACCTTCAACGATGGCGGCCACCGCATGGTCGGCCGCCTGGATCCGGCCGGCGGTACCGTGCAGCCGCTGGAGCTGGGGCTGGAGGATGCCGGCCTGGGCGTGCTGGCGCTGGCCCGGCTGGCCGTTGCCGGGGTCGAGCCGCAGCCGGTGGGCCCGGCCGTCCGGCTGGCCGACGTGACCCTGGAGGCACCGGCGCCGCGGCCGCTGCGCAACGTCTTCTGCGTCGGCAAGAACTATCACGAGCATGCCGCGGAATTCGCGAAGTCCGGTTTCGATTCGAGCATGTCGGCCGGCGCCGCCGCATCGCCTGATTATCCGATCATCTTCTCGAAGGTGCCCGAATGCGTGGTGCCGAGTGGCGCGGAGATCGCCTTCGATCCGGCGGTTTCCGAAGCCATCGACTATGAGGGCGAGCTGGCGGTGATCATCGGCCGGGGCGGGCGCGGCATCGCGGCCGCCGACGCGATGGCCCATGTCTGGGGCTATACCATCGTCAACGACGTCACCGCCCGCGACATCCAGAGCCGCCACAAGCAGTGGCTGCTGGGCAAGTCCTTCGACACCTTCTGCCCGATGGGGCCGGTCGCGGTGACGGCGGACGAGATCGACCTGGCCGATACCCGCCTGCGCACCTGGGTGAACGGCGAGCTGCGCCAGGACGCGAATACGCGCGACATGATCTTCGACGTGCCGGCGATCATCGCGGCGATCTCCGCCGGCACGACCCTGATCCCCGGCGACGTCATCGCCACCGGCACGCCGGTCGGCGTCGGCATCGGCTTCGACCCGCCGAAATACCTGAAAGCCGGCGATGTCGTGAAGGTGGAGATCGACGGCATCGGCGTGCTGGAAAACCCGGTCCGCCACCTCGGCGCCGGCGGGAAGCCGGCCTGAGACCGGCAATGGCGACCTTCCAGGCAGGTGGCATGCAGGTGGAGCGCGACGGCGAAGCGGGCGGCGGCGCCGTGATCATGGTGCATGGCCTGGGCGGCACCTCGAACAGCTTCACCCCGCAGCTCGGCGTCTTTGCCCGCGGCTTCCGCTGCTACCGGCCCGACCTGCCGGGCTCCGGCCGCTCGCCGCTGCCAAAGGACGGGCGCCTGTCGATCGACGGTTTCGTGACGGCGGTGCTCGCCCTGGCCGACGCGGAGGGGCTGGAGCGCTTCCACCTGCTGGGGCACTCGCTGGGCACCATCGTCTGCCAGCATCTGGCGGCGCGGGTGCCGGCGCGGGTGGCCTCCATGGCGCTGATCGGCGCGCTGCCGGCACCGCCGGAGGCGGCCCGGGCCGGCCTGCGCGCCCGCGCGGCCGAGGCGCGCGCCGACGGCATGGCGGGGATCGCCGATGCGGTCTGCGCCGGCTCCACCGCGGCGGCGAGCAAGGCGGACCAGCCGGTCGCCATCGCCGCCGTGCGGGAGAGCCTGATGCGCCAGCCGCCGGAAGGCTATGCCGCCACCTGCGAGGCGCTGGCCGATGCGCGGCCCGCCGCGCTGGACGGCATCGCCGCCCGCTGCCTGCTGATCGCAGGCGCGGAGGATCCGGTGGCACCGCCGGCGGTAGGCCAGGCACTGGCCGACGGCCTGCACGAAGCGCGGCTGGTGGTGCTGCCGCGCTGCGGCCACTGGCCCAACTTCGAGCGGGCGGCCGAGGTGAACCGGGAGCTGCGGCACTTCCACCGGGTGCACTGACGCGCCAGGATGAAGCGACCGGGCGTGCAGGCGCCCGCAAGAACGAACGACAAGGGCGCACCGCGCGGCGGGCGGCCAGGGCAGGAAACCAGAGGGAGGGGCCGATGCCCAACATCCTCTTCAGCAATGTCCGGATCCTCGACGGGTCCGGCGACTATCCCTATGCCGGCGAGGTGCTGGTGCAGGGCAACCGCATCCGCCAGGTCGGTCGCGGCCCGCGCAGCATCCCGACCATGGGCGCGACGGTGATCGACGGCGCCGGCGCCACCCTGATGCCGGGCCTGACCGACGCGCACTGCCACTTCTCCTGGAACGACCAGGCCAGCCTGGAAGCGATCCAGATGATGCCGCCGGAGGAACATACCCTGTTCGCGGCGAAGGTGGCGAAGACCCTGCTGGACAGCGGTTTCACCTCCTGCGTCGGTGCCGCGGCGGCGAAGCCGCGGCTGGACGTGGTGATCCGCAACGCGATCAACGACGGCACCATCCCCGGGCCCCGCTACCTGGCGAACGGGCAGGAGATCGCCACCCATGGCGGGCTGGGCGACAGCGCGCCGCCGCACCTGGACTATCCGGAAATGTCCTTCGGCGCGCTGGTCAGCGGGCCGGAGGAGATGCGCCGCACCGTGCGCCAGTTCCTGAAATACGGCGTCGACCTGATCAAGCTGAACCTGTCGGGGGAGGAGATCGCAGGCGTCGGCGCCGAAGAGACGGTGATGTCGGAGGAGGAGGTGGCGATGGCGGTCACCGAGGCGCATCGCCGCGGCAAGCGGATCTGCGCCCATGCCCGCAGCGCCGAATCCGTGAAGATGTGCGTCCGCCACGGCATCGAGATCATCTACCACGCCTCCTTCGCCGACGAGGAGGCGCTGGACATGCTGGAGGCGGCGCGCGACCGCCACTTCGTGGCGCCCGGCCTGGCCTGGCTGCTGCACACCAGCCGCGACGCCGGCGCCTATGGCGTCGACCCGAACGGGCCGATGGCGATGATGTACCGGCGGGAGCTGGACACCGCGGTGGAGACGATGTCGAAGATGCACCGCCGCGGCATCCGCGTGCTGCCCGGCGGCGATTACGGCTTCGCCTGGATCCCGCACGGCACCAATGCCCGCGACATCCAGTACTTCGTGGAGATGGTGGGCATGTCGCCGATGGAGGCGATCGTCGCCGCCACCCGCCGCGGCGGCGAGATCATGGGGTCGCCGGAAGAGCTCGGCATGGTGCGCGAGGGCTATCTGGCCGACCTGATCCTGGTGGACGGCGACCCGGTCGCCGATGTCCGCATCCTCAGCCAGCGCGACCGGATCCTGGCGATCATGAAGGACGGCAGGTTCCATCGCGAGCCGGAGGTGATGTCGGCGCGCCGCACCCGCATCGCCTCCTGACCCGCAGCCGGTCCCGGATGTCCGTCCCGCTCCACATCGCGCTCGGCCGCCTGCTGCGGCCGAACCGCCCCTGGCTCTGGCTGTCGCTGGGGGCGGTCGTGGTGGTCGTCGGTGTCGTCCTGGTGGCGAATGCCGATGCCGGCGGGCGCAAGCTGTTCCTGAACACCCTGCTGAACGGGCTGACCCTGGCGGCGCTGTATTTCCTGGTCGCGTCGGGCTTCACCCTGGTGTTCGGGCTGATGCGCAACGTCAACCTGGCGCATGGCTCGCTGTTCCTGCTGGGCGCCTATATCGGCTTCGACGCGGCGGAGGCGACCGGCTCCTGGTTCGTCGGGGTCGGCGCCGGCTTCATCGCCATGGCCCTGGCGGGCGTCGTGCTGCAACTGGTGATCTTCCGGCGGATGGAGGGGCAGGACCTGCGCCAGACCCTTGTGACGATCGGCCTGTCGATCGTGCTGGCCGACGTGATGCTATGGATCTGGGGCGGCAATACCTACCAGTTCAGCCCGCCGGACTGGCTGTTCGGCGCCGCCACCCTGCCGATCGAGCTGGCGCAGCGCTCCAACGGCGCGATCATCTGGATGAAATACCCGACCTACCGCCTGGCGCTGCTGGCAGCGGCGATCGTCATCGGCGTCGGGCTGTGGCTGCTGCTGAACCGCACCCGGATCGGCATGATGATCCGCGCCGGCGTCGACGACCGTCAGATGCTGCAGGCCTCCGGCGGCAATGTCCACCTGGTCTTCGCCTTCGTCTTCGCGATCGGCGCCGGCCTGGCCGGGCTGGCCGGCGTGGTCGGCGGCACGGCGCTGTCGATCGCGCCGGGAGAGGATGTGCGCTACCTGCTCGCCTCCCTCGTCGTCGTCATCGTCGGCGGCATGGGCTCGGTCACCGGGGCGGCGATCGGCGCCCTGCTGATCGGCCTGGCGGAGCAGTTCGGGCTGGCCTATTCGCCGACCTACGGCGTCGTCTACACCTTCCTGATCATGGTGCTGGCGCTCGCCTTCCGGCCGCAGGGGATCATGGGCCGTGCGTAGGGCAGCGTCCTTCGCCAACCTCGCCGTCATCCTCGGGCCTGACCCGAGGGTCCCAGCGCCGGCGGTGACGCACCACCGTCCCACTGTGTCGCCGTCCCGTCGCGATCCCCGGCTCAGGCCCGGGGATGACGGCCACTATTGTGCGGGCGTCATGCTCCAGGAGGCCGCCTGATGGCGCAGTCGGAGCAGACGCCGCCGCGCCGCATGGCGGCAACCGTGGACCGGCGGCTGCAGGCGGCGCAGCGGCGGCCGCAGGCGGTGCCGGCGATGCGTGGCGGGGGCGGTGCACCCGGCTGGGTCGGGCGGGGGCCGCGGCTCGACGATCCGCTGGGGCTTCGCAACCCGGTGCGGGTGCCGCGGCTGGGGCCCAGCAACCGATATCTTCCCTGGTACCTGGCGCTGGCGGTCTTCCTGATCGCCTGGCCGTTTATCACCGGCGACTTCTTCACCTTCCAGATCGGCGCCTATGCGCTGGTGCTGGGGACCCTGTCGCTGTCGCTGATGTTCCTGGCCGGCTATGGCGGCATGGTCAGCCTGGCGCAGATGACTGTGGCCGGGATGGCCGGCTACATGCTGTCGATCTTCGGCGAGAGCAATATGGGGCTGGGGTTGGACTGGTGGCTCGCCCTGCCGATCGGCATCCTGGTCGCCACCGCCTTCGCCACCCTGGTCGGCCTGCTGTCGGTGCGGACGGAGGGGATCTACACGATCATGATCACCCTGGCGATCGGCACCGCGTTCTTCTATTTCGCCCGCCAGAACTACGAGATTTTCAACGGCTTCAACGGCTTCGCCCAGGTCGCGCCGCCCGCCCTGTTCGGCGTCGACTGGCGGTCGCCGGTGGCTTTCTACTTCCTGGCCCTGGGTGTCGCGGTGCTGGCCTTCTGCGCCGTGCTCTATGTCGCACGCTCCACCTTCGGCCTGTCCATGCAGGCGATCCGCGACAATCCGCGACGGATGGCGGCGCTCGGCTTCAACGTCACCGCGCACCGGGTGGCGGCCTATGCCCTGGCCGGCGTGCTGGCGGCGCTGGCCGGCGTGCTGCTGGTCTGGTTCAACGGCCGCATCTCGCCCGGTTCCGTGGACGTGCAGCGCATCATCAACGTGCTGGTGATCGCGGTGATCGGCGGCCTGCGCCACCCGATCGGCCCGTTCCTGGGCGCCATCGTCTTCGTGCTGCTGGAGAATTTCGCCATCGACCTGATCGACCGGGAACGTTTCAACCTGGTGATCGGCGGTGCCTTTCTGCTGATCGTCTTCTTCTCGCCCGACGGCCTGCTGGGCCTGTGGGACCGTGCGCGCGAGCTGCTGTCACGGCCCCGCGACGCGCTGCAGCAGCGGCGCACCGTGCGGGAGAGGGACCCGGTTCCCCGCCGGTACGACCAATAGGGGATTTCAGGCCCGGCAATGGGCCGGACGCCCGCAAGGGCGCAAACCATGTGGGAGGAAACGGTGATGAAGAGCATAGGTAAGTCGCTTGCGCTGGTTGGCGCAGTGGCGGCGCTCAGCCTGGCAGCCGGCACCGCCGGCGCGCAGGACAAGGGGCCGATCAAGATCGGCGCGCTGGCCACCCTGGAAGGCGCCTTCACCGTCCTGGGCGAGGACGGCATGCGCGGCGTCAGGCTGGCGATGGAACAGGCCGGCTATGAGGCGGGGGGGCGCAAGATCGAGCTGATCACCGGCTCGTCCGACGCTTCGCCGGACAGCGCGGTGCGCGCCGCGCGGAAGCTGGTGGAGAATGACGGGGTGGAGATCCTGATCGGCCCGCTCTCCGGCTCCGAAGGCCTGGCGGTCAAGGATTATGCGAAGACCCAGCCCGGCGTGACCTTCGTCAACGGCACCTCGGCGGCGCAGGACACCACCCTGCGCGACCCGGCGGAGAACTTCTACCGCTTTTCCACCGACGGTGCGCAGTGGATGGCGGGCCTGGGCGAATATGCCTTCAACGAGAAGGGCTACAAGCGGGTCGTGGTGATCGCGGAGGATTATTCCTTCCCCTACACCCAGGTGCTCGGCTTCATGGTTCCGTTCTGCGAGGCCGGCGGCAAGGTGGTCGACAAGTTCTGGGTGCCGATCGGCAACAAGGACTATTCCTCGATCATCGCCGCGATCCCGCCGGACATCGACGCGATCTACGTCGCGCTGGGCGGCGCCGACGCCATCAACTTCCTGACCCAGTACGAGCAGGCCGGCGGCGAGGCGCCGCTGATCGGCGGCTCGATCACCGTCGACCAGACGGTGCTGGGCGCGAAGGGCCGGCAGCGCTCCTTCATCATCGGCACGCCGTCGGCCGGGCCGATCGCCGATACCTGGGACGATCCGAAGTGGACGGAGTTCGTCGCCGCCTACAAGAAGCAGTTCCCCGACGGCTTCCCCTCGCCCTCGCTGTTCGCGCATGGCTACTACGTCAACACCAAGGCGGTTCTGGCGGCGCTGGACGAGGTGAACGGCGACCTGTCCGACGGGCAGAAGAAGTTCCGGGCCGCGCTGTCGAACCTGGAGATGCAGACGCCGACCGGCATGGTGAAGCTGGACCAGAACCGGCAGGCGGTTGCCGACATCTTCCTGACCGAGGTGGTCGAGGGGCCGGAAGGCAATCTCGTCAACAAGGTCGTGAAGGTGATCCCGCAGGTCGACCAGGCCATGAACATGGACCGGAAGGAATTCCTGGACCTGGGCCCGGTCGGCCGCGACAACCCGGAATGCAAGTGAGCATGACGGGACACAGCCTGCCGCCGGGGGAGGCCGCCGATGGCGGAAGCCGCTGAACGGCAGGCGGACGGTTCCGGACCCCCCGGCGGTCATGCCGCCGGGGGGCGCCGGGCCGCCACGTCAGAAACCGCGTCGCGGGATGCCGGATCGCGCGCGCTGGAGGTGGTCGGCGTGACCCGCACCTTCGGCGCACTGGTGGCGCTGGACGGGGTCGACCTGTCGGTCGGGCCCGGCGAGCGGCGCGCGGTGCTGGGCGCCAACGGCGCCGGCAAGACCACCCTGTTCAACGCGATCACCGGCGACTTCCCGCCGACCCGGGGGCGCATCAGCTTCTTCGGCGAGGACGTCACCGAGCTGCCGCAATACGACCGCATCCGCCGCGGCCTGCGGCGCACCTACCAGCATTCGCTGCTGTTCCGCGGTCTGACCGTCCGCGACAATCTGTTTCTCGCCAGCCGCGGCGTGGCGCGGCGGCGCTTCAGCCTGCTGCGCCCGCGCACCGACGACTTCGCGATGGCGGCGGCGGAGCGGCTGGCCGGCCAGGCACATCTGACCCGCCGGCTGGACACGCGGGTTTCCGACCTGTCCTACGGCGAACAGCGCCAGCTGGAGATCGGCATGGCGCTGGCCGGCGCGCCGCGGCTGATCCTGTTCGACGAGCCGGCGGCGGGCCTGTCGCCGGGCGAGCGCGGCAACCTGGTCGCGCTGCTGCACGGCCTGCCGGAGCATCTGGGCTTCGTCATCATCGAGCATGACCTGGACGTCGCCCTGAAGGTCGTCGACCGGGTGACGGTCATGCATAACGGCCGCATCTTCAAGCATGGCACCCCGGCGGAGATCGAGGCCGATCCCGAGGTGCAGGCGATCTATCTGGGAGGCCAGCATGGCTGAGCCGCGTGGGCCCAGAGGGCAGCAGCGCGGCGAGCCGCGCGCGCCGATGCTGCAGGTCGACGACCTGCATGTCTATTACGGCCACAGCCATGCCCTGCAGGGGGTGACCCTGACCCTGGAGCGCGGCGTCCTGTCGGTGGTCGGCCGCAACGGCATGGGCAAGACCACCCTGTGCAACACCATCATGGGCCTGGTGGCGCCGGCCCGCGGCAGCATCCATGCCGCCGGCCAGCGCATCGACGGCATGGAGCCGAACCAGATCGTCGCCCAGGGCCTGGCCTATGTGCCGCAGGGGCGGCGGGTCTGGGCCTCCCTCAGCGTCGACGAGCATCTGCGCCTGTCGGCCCGCATGCGCGGGCGCGCCGGCGGCGACGAGTGGGATGTCGACCGCATCTACGACACCTTCCCGCGGCTGAAGGAGCGCCGCCGCAACGGCGGCGCGCAGCTGTCCGGTGGCGAGCAGCAGATGCTGGCGATCGGCCGGGCGCTGCTCTCCAACCCGCGGATCCTGATCATGGACGAGCCCACGGAAGGCCTCGCCCCGGTGATCGTCGACCAGGTCGCGGCGATGCTGCATGCCCTGGCGAACGAGGGCGCGATCAGCGTGCTGCTGGTGGAGCAGAACCTGGGTGTCGCCACCGACGTCTCCGACCGGGTGGCGGTGATGGTCAACGGCCGCATCGCCCGCACCATGTCGGCGGCGGAGCTGGCCGCCGATACCGAGCTGCAGCAGCGCCTGCTCGGCGTCGCCTCCGGCGGCGCGGAGGAGGCCGATGCCGGCCCCGACCTGCCGGCCGGGCCGCAGGTGCTGGGAAGCGGCACGGACGAGGCGGAAGCCACCGTCTATACGGTCCGCCGCAGCCATGCGGCGCCGCAGGACGCGGCGGCCGCCGGCATGGCTGACCGGATCGACGCGCCCGCCGGGCGCACCCGCTGGGGCACGGCCGCCCCGGCGCCCGCCGGCCCTCCCGCAGGACATCCTCGCGGCGGCCTGGACGTGGCGCGGCGGCCTGCGCCGCCGCCGTCGGAACCGGACCAGGGGGGCGTGCCGTCCCGCGCCGCGGCAGGCGACCTGCCCGCGGACGAGCGGCCGCGCGTCCGGGTGCCGGCGGCGGCGCGCAGCGGCCATGCGGCCTTCATCGCCGGCACCTTCGACACCAAGGGGCGCGAGCTGGGCTTCCTGCGCACCTGCCTGGACCGCCAGGGGCTGCGCACGGTCACCGTCGACCTCTCCACCTCCGGCCGGCCGTCCTCGGCGCAGGTCACCCCGCGGGAGGTGGCCCGCCACCATCCGCACGGGGCGGAGGCGGTGTTCACCGGCGATCGCGGCTCCGCCGTGGCGGCGATGGCTTTGGCCTTCGAGCGCTTCGTCGCCACCCGGCACGACCTGGGCGGCCTGATCGCCGCCGGCGGTTCCGGCGCCACCGCGCTCGCCACCCCGGCGATGCGCGCGCTGCCGGTCGGCCTGCCGAAGGTGATGGTCTCCACCGTCGCCAGCGGCGATGTCGGCGCTTATGTGGGCCCGTCCGACATCTGCATGATGTACTCCGTCACCGACGTCCAGGGCATCAACCGGATCTCCGAGCGGGTGCTGTCGAACGCCGCGCACGCGCTCGCCGGCATGATCGCCTGGCGGCGGGAGGAGAGCCTGGCGGCGAAGCCGGCGCTGGGCCTGACCATGTTCGGCCTGACCACGCCCTGCGTGCAGGCGGTGCAGCACATGCTGGAGGCGGACTATGACTGCCTGGTCTTCCACGCCACCGGCACCGGCGGCCAGTCGATGGAGAAGCTGGCGGAATCCGGCCTGCTGGCTGGCGTTCTGGACCTGACCACGACGGAGGTCTGCGACCTGCTGATGGGCGGCGTCTTTGCCGCTACCGAGGACCGTTTCGGCGCGATCATCCGCAGCGGCATTCCCTATCTGGGCTCCTGCGGGGCGCTGGACATGGTGAACTTCCACGCCCGCGCGACCGTGCCGGAGCGCTACCGGAACCGGCGCCTGCATGTGCACAACCCGCAGGTCACCCTGATGCGCACCACCGCGGAGGAGAACGCCGCGATGGGCCGCTGGATCGCGGAGCGGCTGAACCGGATGGAGGGACCTGTGCGCTTCCTGCTGCCCGAGGGCGGGCTGTCCGGCCTGGACCGGGAGGGGCAGCCGTTCTGGGACCCGGAGGCGGACCGCGCCCTGTTCGCCGCCCTGCGCGAGCATGTGCAGGCGACAGAGCGGCGGCGCCTCGTCTCCGTGCCGCATCACATCAACGACCCGGCCTTCGCAGAGGCCGCGGTGCAGCAGTTCCGGGAGATCATGGCGACAGACGGGGACCGCAACATGACAACAGGGGGCAGCCATGGCCGGCTTCTCGCGCGCCGCGCTTCTTGAAGGATTCCGCGCGCAGGTCGCGCGCGGCGAACCGATCGTCGGCGGTGGCGCCGGCACCGGGCTTTCCGCGAAATGCGAGGAAGCCGGCGGCATCGACCTGATCGTGATCTACAATTCCGGCCGCTACCGGATGGCGGGCCGCGGCTCGCTGGCCGGCCTGCTGGCCTACGGCAATGCCAACGACATCGTCGTGGAGATGGCGCAGGAGGTGCTGCCGGTGGTGACCCGCACGCCGGTCCTGGCCGGGGTGAACGGCACCGACCCGTTCTGCATGTTCGACCAGTTCCTGGACCGGCTGAAGGCGATGGGCTTTGCCGGGGTGCAGAACTTCCCCACCGTCGGGCTGATCGACGGCACCTTCCGCGCCAACCTGGAAGAGACCGGCATGGGCTATGGCCTGGAGGTCGACATGATCCGGATGGCCGCGGCGAAGGACATGCTGACCACGCCTTACGTCTTCTGTGCCGAGGATGCGGTGGCGATGGCGCAGGCGGGTGCCGACATCATCGTCTGCCATCTGGGCCTGACCACAGGCGGTTCCATCGGCGCGGACACGGCGCGCAAGCTGGCCGACTGCCCGGCCCTGGTGGACGAATGGGCGGCGGCGGCGCTGGCGGTGAAGCCGGACGCGCTGGTCCTGGTCCATGGCGGGCCGGTGGCGCAGCCGGAGGATGCGGAGTTCATCCTCGCCAACACGAAGAACTGCCACGGGTTCTACGGCGCCTCCTCGATGGAGCGCCTGCCGACGGAGGTCGCGCTCACCGAGCAGACCCGCCGGTTCAAGTCGATCAAGAAGAAGCAGACAGCATGACCGGCGCGGCAGCAGCGCGGCGCCGGCGCATGCGGGAGGAACGCCATGTCGGGTGAGAGCTGGGGCACCATCATCGCCATCATCGTCATCCTGGTCGTGGTCGGGGTGATCCTCGGCTACCTGCTGTACTGGTTCTACCGAAGGGCCTCGCAGGACATCGCCTTCGTGCGCACCGGCCTGGGCGGCACCAAGGTCGTCGCCGATGGCGGCGCGGTGGTGATCCCGCTGGTCCATGCGATGACGCCGGTGAACATGAACGCCCTGCGTCTGGAGGTGGCGCGCGAGCGGGAGCGGGCGCTGATCACAGCCAACCGCATGCGGGTCGACGTGGCGGCGGAGTTCTACGTGCGGGTCGCGGCCAGCAACGATGCGATCGCCGCGGCGGCGCGCACCCTGGGCGCCCGCACCCTGGACCCGCCGAGCCTGACGGAGCTGCTGGAAGGCAAGTTCGTCGACGCCCTGCGCCGGGTGGCGGCGGAGATGTCGATGGACGAGCTGCACGAGCAGCGCGGCACCTATGCCAGGAAGGTGCGCGAGGCGGTCGCCGCCGACCTGACCCAGAACGGGCTGGAACTGGAGGCGGTGTCGCTGACCCAGCTCGACCAGACGCCGATCGAGTTCTTCAACCCGTCCAACGCCTTCGACGCGGAGGGCTTGACCCGGCTGACCGAGCAGATCGAGGCGCGCCGCAAGCGGCGCAACGATATCGAGCAGGACACCCTGATCGAGATCCGCAACAAGAACCTGGCCACCGACCGGGCCAGCCTGCAGATCGACCGCGACGCGGAATATGCCAGGCTGGAACAGCAGCGCGACCTGGAGGTCGGCCGCGCCAGCCAGCGGGCGGAGATCGCGCGCGAACAGGCGCGTCGCAACGTCGAGGCGGAGGAAGCGGCGATCCAGGCCGCGCAGGAGGTCGAGCAGCGGCGCATCGCCTCGGAACGGGTGCTGCAGGCGTCGCGGATCGAGCGGGAACGCGATATCGAGCGGCTGGAGATCGAGCGCCGCCGCGACCTGGAGGTCGCCGAGCATGACCGCGCGATCGTGCTGGCACAGAAGCAGGTGGAGGAGGCCGACGCCCAGGCCGAGGCCAGCGCCGCCCGCGCCCGCGCCATTGCCGCGCAGGAGCGGATCGAGAGCGCGCGCGACTACGAGGTGGCGGAGCGCCGCAAGGCGATCGCGCTGCTGGCGGCGGAGGAGGATGCCCGCCGCGAGGGGATCCGCATCACCCTGTCGGCCCAGGCAGAGAAACAGGCGGCGGAGGATCGCGCCGATGCCGAGCGCAGCATGGCGCAGGGCGAGGCGGATGCAGAGCGGATCCGGCTGACCGCCCGCAAGATCCGTCACGAGCTGGAGGCAGAGGCGGAGCGCCTGATGAACGAGGCGCACAACATGCTGTCGGGCGAGGCGCGGCGCGCGCAGCTGCGCCGCCACCTGATCGACCGCATGGACGGCATCATCCGCGAGAGCGTGAAGCCGCTGGAGAATATCGAAGGGATCCGCATCCTGCAGGTCGACGGCCTGTCCGGCGGCGGGTCCGGCGGCGGCCGCGGCAATGGCGGCGCTTCCCCCACCGACGAGGTGATCAACTCCGCCCTGCGCTATCGTGCGCAGGCGCCGATGGTGGACTATCTGCTGCGCCAGATCGGCATCGAGGAGGGCGACGACGTCTCCCGCTTCGCCGACAGCCTGATCCAGCCGCGCCGCTCGGAACTCTCCAAGCTGGCGGAGCAGGCGCGGCGCGAGGGCGGCGGCGAAGGCGGTGACGGCAGCAGCGGCGGAGAGAGCGACTGATGGTCAACGTCTTCGTCTCCACCGTGATCGACGCAAGCCCGGACCGGGTCTGGGCGATCATCCGCGACTTCAACGGCCTGCCCGACTGGATGCCGGTCGTCGCCTCCTCCCGCATCGAGAACGACGAGCCGTCCGACCGGATCGGCTGCGTGCGCAACTTCGTGCTGGAGGATGGCGGGCAGATCCGTGAGCGGCTGCTGTCCTTGTCGGACTACGACTATGCCTGCTCCTACGCGATCCTCTCCTCGCCGATGGGGGTGCGGGACTATGTCGCCAATATGCGGCTGATCCCGGTCACCGATACCGGCCGCACCTTCATGGAATGGTCCGCCCGCTTCGACTGCGAGCCGGGCCGCGAACGCGAGCTGCAGACGCAGATCGGCGAAGGTGTCTTCCTGGCCGGCATGAACGCCCTGAAGGCGCGGCTCGGCGGGTGAGGGGCATGGTCTTCGCCACCTCACTTTCCGTCGTCACTGCCGGGCCCGGCATCGCGTCCACTTGGCCGGCAGTCCATGGTGCCGTTGCCCAACGGTCTCCGGCTCTCTGTCCGTCTATTGGGCCCGGCCTCGACATGGACTGCCGGGACAAGCCCGGCAGTGACGACGAGGGTGCATGGCCTCTGCGTTCCACCGCCACCCTCGGGCCTACCCCGAGGACGATGGCAATAGCCTAGCGGAACCATGGTCCGCATCCTGCGCAGCACCATCATCGACGCCCCCGTCGACCGGGTCTGGGGCCTGCTGCGCGACTTCAACGGCCATGAGGACTGGCACCCGGCGGTCGCGCAGTCGGAGATCGAGAACGGGCTGCACGCCGACCAGGTCGGCTGCGTGCGCCGCTTCCGCCTGCGCGACGCCGATGGCGGGTTGGGGCAGGTGCTGCGGGAGCAGCTGCTGGCCCTGTCGGACGAAGACCGCAGCTTCACCTACTGCATCCTGGCCGCGCCCTTCCCGCTGAACGACTATGTCGCCACCGTCGCCCTGAAGCCGGTGACCGACGGCGCGGCCACCCTGTGGTGCTGGGAGTGCGAGTTCGAGCCGCCGGCCGACCGCGCCGCGGAACTGACCGAGCTTGTGGCGGAGGGGATCTACCAGGCCGGCTTCGATGCCGTGCGCGGCCTGCTGTCGGGCAGCGGCGAGCGCCGCGCCGGCCGGCTGCGGGTGATCGAGGGCGGGCAGTCGGATGCCGCCGCGCCGGCCTACGCCGCCGGGGGCGCGATGGAAGGCCGCGGCATCGTGCTCGCCGCCCATGGCGGGCCGGACCAGCTGCGCCTGCAGGCGGTCACTGCCGCACCGCCCGGGCCGGGCGAGGTGCGGATCCGGCAGAGCCGGATCGGCGTGAACTTCATCGACGTCTATTGCCGCACCGGCTATTTCGACCTGCTCAGCCCGCCCGGCGTGCCGGGGATGGAGGCGGCGGGACAGGTGATCGATGTTGGGCCCGGCGTGCATCACCTGCTGCCGGGCGACCGGGTCGGCTATGCCGCGCCGCCGGTCGGCGCCTATGCGGAGCTGCGCACCATGCCGGCGGCGCATGTGGTGCCGCTGCCGGACGATATCGACGACGAGACCGCCGCCGCCGGCCTGCTGAAGGGCATCACCGCCGACTTCCTGCTGCACCGGGTACATGCCGTGAAGCCCGGCGACTGGGTGCTGGTCCATGCCGCCGCGGGCGGGGTCGGGCTGCTGCTGTGCCAGTGGGCGCGGGCGCTGGGGGCAAAGGTGATCGGCACCGTCGGCAGCGCGGAGAAGGCGCGGCTGGCCCGTGACCATGGCTGCGCCTGGCCGATCCCCTACCGGGAGCAGGATTTCGTCGCCGCGGTGATGGAGATCACCGGCGGCCGCGGCGTGGACGTCGCCTATGACGCGGTCGGCGCCGACACCTTCCGCCGCTCCTTCGAGGCGCTGGCCACCTTCGGCCACCTGGTTTCCTTCGGCCAGGCCTCCGGCGATATCGGTGCCGTGGACGTGGCCGGCTTCGCCGCCAAGTCGGCGCGTCTCAGCCGGCCGAACTACGGCCACTATGTCGCCGACCCGGCCGACCTGCGCGCCTCCGTCGACCGGCTGTTCGCCGCCATCCGCTCCGGCACCCTGACGGTCGCGCCGCAGCACCGCTATCCGCTGGCGGAAGCGGCGCGGGCCCATGCCGACCTGGAAGGCCGCCGCACCTCGGGCGCGATCATCCTCCTGGCAGGGTAGGCCAGGGGGCTTCCCGGCGCCGGACCGGCACTAGCGCATCCTGCGTCCGTTCGGACGCAGACAAGATGCGCTATCTTGTTGAAATCGATCAACTTATTGCCGCTCGGATGATTCCATCC
>MDTD01046958.1_pt1 | contig 66600 bp, 55 predicted proteins | sample 811221 | NCBI WGS metagenome assembly MDTD01 (sample SAMN05326646, study PRJNA326480) | marine metagenome | isolation source: seawater | place: Pacific Ocean: South West | collected 2011
CTTCCGCCAGTTCAGCCTCTTCGACCGTATCTTCGTCCAGCTCCTCGAGGGCTTCGACCTCACTCGTTTCTTCCAGGTCGTCCGCCGACCCGTCGTCTATCTCGTCGAGGGCCTCGGCCTCTTCGGCGTCCTCGAGCTCCTCCAGATCCGCGACAGGCTCGGCCTCTTCGAGGTCCTCGACCAGCTCGGCCTCTTCGATTGCTTCGGCTTCCTCGATCTCCTCCAGATCCTCCATCGCCTCGGCGTCCTCGAGGTCCTCGACCAGCTCGGCCTCTTCCACCGCTTCGGCCTCTTCGAGGTCTTCCGCCAGTTCAGCCTCTTCAATCGTATCTTCGTCCAGCTCCTCGAGGGCTTCGACCTCGCTCGCCTCTTCCAGGTCGTCCGCCGGTTCGACGTCGTCTATCGCCTCGGCGTCCTCGAGGTCCTCGACCAGCTCGGCCTCTTCAATCGTATCTTCGTCCAGCTCCTCGAGGACTTCGGCCTCACTCGCATCTTCCAGGTCGTTCGCCGGCTCGTCGTCTATCGCCTCAGCGTCCTCGAGGTCCTCGACCAGCTCGCCCTCTTCAACCGCTTCGGCTTCTTCGATCTCCTCCAGATCCTCCACCGCCTCAGCGTCCTCGAGGTCCTCGACCAGCTCGCCCTCTTCAACCGCTTCGGCGTCCTCGATCTCCTCCAGATCCTCCATCGCCTCGGCGTCCTCGAGGTCCTCGACCAGCTCGGCCTCTTCGACCGCCTCGGCCTCGTCACCGGGTTGGGAGGCGGTGGCCACGGGGCGGCGGCTCGGCGCTGGTGAGGCAGCACCGCTGGAAACGCCACCGTGACGCGCGATCGTGCGTTCGATGATTTCCTCGATCTGGCGAAGGCTTACGGGCTCCAGTTCGGTGCGTTGTCCGCCCTCCCGCGTCCCGATCAACCGGTAGAGTTCATCCCAGCTCCGTTGCATGTTCTGTTCGAGCTGGTCGCGGGTCTCATCGTTCACTCGCCCGAGGCCGCGTTTGATTTCGTGTTCGATCCGTTCCTTGCGAGTGTTGAGTTCCCGTCGCCAGATTTCGGGATCGATGGACCGGCCTTCACGGAGATAGTCCTTGACCACCGACTCCTGGAACCGCCGGAATCGCTCGGCGACGACCACCGTCGGGTCCTGCCGAATATTGAGGATCAGATACACGATGATGAACGTCAGGAGAAACACGGAGGCGAGGAGGATGACCCGCAGCGGCGCATCCATGGTGAGGGTGTCCTCGTTGATGAGGTACGCGAGCGGAGGAACCGCAGGTCCCCCGTCGGCACGCTCGACTGCGAAACTGGTGCCGATTGAGCTGTCGATGACTGGCGCCGTATCGCTGCTGCCGATCGCACGATCAAGCTCGCCAAGATCGTCAGCAGTGAGATGGCGCGGCGCGTTGACGACAAGCGTGCCGTCCGGTGTAAGTCGTACGCGGTTGGATGGACCGATCAGTCCTTCTTCGACGAGTCGGGAAAACACACCGTTCGTGCCCGCCCAGGCGACGAGGACACCACGGGGAATGGAAAACGTGTCCACCACCGGGACGGTGACACGCAGCGCACCGCGGTCTGCGATCCAGTCGCTCCCGCTTCCCTCCTGTTGTGCGGGCGGAAGCAGCAGTGGCGGATCGAGCTCCGATATGGGCCGGTACTCGATACGGGTCGGGCTCTGGCTTCGCACGTCGGCGTCCAGCGTACTGAACCAGAGGCGACCGCGATCGTTGTCGATGATTCTCAGATAGTCGATCTCCGGCCGCAGTTCCAGCAGCGTCCCGACGCGTTCTGTCTGAGCGACGATATCCTCGCGACTCTGGTTGACGAGAAACACGTGTGCGATTGCCGGATCGGAGGCCAGTGATCCGATGTCCTGTTGTAGTGCTCTGACGTAGTCGGCGACGACCGTGCGCGTCTCCTCCAGAACTGCCTGAGAGGTGGAACGGATACGCTGATTGTAGAATCGGGTATCGATGAGCGAGAACAGCCCGGAATACGCCGCCACCGCGAAGGCGGTGAACACCACGGTTGCGAGGAGAAGGCTGAGAAGAACTTTTTGCACCGTCTTCATCGATGACCGACCACGTTTTTGCCTAGACCTATTCTGTAGTCTATTGTCGGTCTCGACAAGGTGATCGTTAACCTTCCGGATCCGCCAGGATCGTCACGGCGAGGCGACGGGCTCCTCCACGATTCCGGAACTCACACAGATACAGCCCCTGCCAGGTCCCGAGAAGAAACCGCCCGTTGCGCACGGGAATCGTCACGCTCGATCCCACGAGCGCCGCCTTCGCGTGGGCCGGCATGTCGTCGGGCCCCTCAATGGTGTGGACGTACTCCGGTCGACCTTCGGGCACCAGGCTGTCGAAAATAGTGCCCATATCCGTCCTGACGTCGGGGTCGGCGTTCTCGTTGAGCGTCAGTCCTGCACTCGTGTGCATGATCATCACGTGTGCAAGGCCTCGTTCGACAGATGCCAGTTCCGGGATTTGTGACTCGACATCGCGGGTAATGAGGTGGAATCCCCGCCGGCGCTCCTGCAGCGTGACGACGTGTTGAATAATCATCGCCGGCATTCTAACGCGTTTTTTACAGATATGGGGTACCGGTGTGTCATCAGAAACGGGAGGTTTCGTCATGATGGCAGTTGCCCTGTCGTGCACCGGGGAGGGATTCGGCCACGCGTCGCGCACGGTGGCCCTCGCAGATGTCCTACGCACCCGATACCGAGTCGTCATCTTCTGTCCCCGGCACCTCTTCGGGTTTATGCGGGACAATCTCGGTGACGTGGACCTGGAGGAGATCCCCTACTTCTCCTTCGTCAAGGTACGTGACCGGATCGACTACCCCCGTACCGTGTGGACCAACCTCCCGGCGGCGCTGCGGTTCCCCATTTCGGTATCGCGGATCGCCCGCCGGCTCAAACGCCGGTCGGTCCAGGCGCTTGTGTCCGACTACGACCCCTTCTGTTCGTACGCTGCAGACCGGCTCAACATGCCGATTCTCCAGATCAACCATCCCGCTGTGGTCCTTCGTCAGCGCGAGTTCTCGCTGGAATCGTGGCTCGCGAGAGTCGTGTCGCTGGTGCTCATGGGGAAATACCACCGGAAACTCGTTGTCTCGTTCTACAACGGGGACGTGGGGCCGCTGGTCCGGCGGGCGATCACGCGGCAGCCCGTTCGCACCGAGGATTTTTTCGTCGTCTACCTGAAACCGGGCTACCGGAAGGTCATGGTGCGGGCGCTGCGACGGCTGGCAATTCACAACGTTCAGGTGTTCCCCGATCCCCGGAAAAACATCGTGGACTATCTGGGACGGTGCCGTGGCGTGATTTCAAGCGCCGGACATCAGTTCATGTCGGAGGCGATCGTTCTCGGAAAACCGGTGTTCGTGGTGCCGCAGACGGGGCAGTACGAACAGATGCTGAACGCCCGAATGCTCGAAGAGTCCGGACGCGGTATGTGGGCGCGCATGGATGATCTGGACGAGAAACTCCGCGAGTTTGTGTCGTCGGTGGACCGCTATCCGCAGCCCCCGAGAATCCGAGGCGTGCGATTCCGGTTTTCCGACGACCTTCCCCGGGCGGTCGCGCAGATCGAACGGTTTCTGCAGGAGGCGCACACCACGGCGTACCAGCCACGGCGTCCCATGGACCGGATCTTCCGGTGGCCGGCGGCCTCAGGTGTCACCGCGGGAGCAGGTCTCTCCGCGTGATCTCGTCGACGATGAGACCAACGATGGCCTCGGGGCGATGCTGCTCGGTGTCGATGATCAGGTCCGCAAACCCGTAGGATTCGGTGTCGATGTTGTACAGGCGGAGGTAGCGCGCGTGATCGCGTCGGTCCCGCTCGTTGGTCGCCGCGAGAACCTCTTCGAGACTGCCACCCTCGCGCTGTCGGATGCGTTCCGCACGAACGCGCGGCGGTGCGGTCAGGTATACCTTGAGGTCGGCGGCGTCGAGAACCCAGATCGCCAGTCGCGACCCGAGGACACAGCTTTCCTCCATCGCCCGTTCGACCTGCTTGCGGTCCAGGTACCGGTCCCACGAGTCATCCGACTCCGCCATGCGACACATTTCGTCGAACGTTACACCCTGCTCATCTGCCATCGTGTGGAAGGTGTAGTTGATCTGCCGGATGCCGAGGCGCTCTGCAAGCATCCGACTCACCGTGGTGTTGCCACACCCGCTTTTCCCCGATATTGCCACCCGAAGCTCGCCCATCGTGTATGCGCTCTCCCTGATCGATCTATTCGATATTCCGAATCTGCTCGCGGATCGCCTCAACGGCGTCCTTCGCCTCTACCACCGCCTCCTGCACGTCCGGCAGGACCGTCTTGCTTCCGGTTGTGTTGATTTCACGGTTCATTTCCTGGCAGATGAAATCGAGTCGTTTTCCGATGGCGCCGGATTCCTCGAGGACGTCGGCAAAACTCGAGACGTGACTCCGAAGGCGCGACACCTCCTCGTTCGTGGCGTGCTTGACCATAAGCGCCGCTGCCTCGGCGTAGACGCGCTGTTCGTCGGCCTCGTCGCCGAGTACCTCGCGGAACCGCGTCCGCACCGCTTCCTGAACGATCGCTTCCACCTTTGGAGCCGCCTCCGCGAACACCTCGGTGCAGCGGTGAACCCGGTCGAGATGGTGGCGGATGTCGCTCAGCGTTGCCGCCCCCTCCACATCCCGGGTGCTGTTCCACCGCTCGAGTGCGTCGGACACCGCCGCGAGTATCTCGTCCCGGTAGGCTTCCGGATCCCGCCGACGTTCGGTCTGGATCACGCCGTCAAATGCCAGAATGTCCCGATACCCCGGCGGATTGGAAATGCCTGCGGCCGACGCGATCTCCGCGAGTGCGGATCGCGCCGCGGCCACGGCGTTGGAATCGACGTGTATCGCGAGGTCGCTGCGGTACTCACGCAGCCGAATCTGAATCTCGACTTTTCCCCGGTGGGCCCGTTCCTGGACAAGCCGCTTGATGTCCGGCTCCAGCGGATTGAGAAAGCTGGGGAGGGAAACATACACCTCAAGGTACCGGTTGTTCACGCTCCGGACTTCGGCACTCACATCCCGATCGGGACTGGTGGTTTCAACCTGTCCATACCCGGTCATGCTCCGCATCAGCCATCCTCCTTTTCGGCGCGCAGCCCGGCGGCGACGGAGGCGGCGATCCGGAAATTGTCGCCGGCCCCCATGGTGACGAAGATGTCCCCCGGCCGGAGTTCGTCGCAGATACGCGCCGTCGCTTCGGCGAAGTCGGGAACGTAGCGCACGTCCCGGTGATGAGCCGCAATGGCGTCGCGAAGCCGTTCACCGCTGAAACCGGTGTCGTTCTGCTCGCGGGCGGACGAGTAGATGTCGTTCAGGAACAACACGTCGGCGTCGCCAAAGGCGCCGGCAAACTCGTCGAGCAGCGCCACCGTCCGCGAGTAGGTGTGGGACATGAAATCGACCACAAGCCGACGCCCCGGCCAGAATGCGCGGTATCCCGCGAGCGTCGACCTGATCGCCGTCGGGTGGTGGGCGTAGTCGTCCATGATGGTGACGCCGCCGACCTCGGCGATCACCTCACTTCGACGCCGGGTGCCGGTGAATCCGGCGAGCGCCGCACGCCACCGGTGCACCGTGTCGGTCGAGGGCGGGCCGGTGAGAAACTCAAGCGAACGGATCGCTCCGGCGGCATCGAGGACGGCGTGCCGTCCGGGCACACGAAGTTCCCATTCGCGTTCGCCCTGCTCCAATGCGACCGAGAAGCGCTGCGCGCCGTCGGAAACCGTCGGCAGCGATACGTGTCCGGCTCCACTGACAGAGAATCCGTATGGGGCCAGACGGATGTCGGGCCGTTCCCGCTCGACGTCGCGGGCGACCGATGAGGCTCCCTGGTCGTCGGCGCAGTACACCAGCGTACCGTCCTTCGCGAGGCGTCGCGAGAACTCCACGAACGCGCTGTGGACATCTTCGGCGTCGCGGTAGTAGTCGAGGTGGTCCGCCTCCACGCTGGTTACCAGCAGCACATCCGGGAAAAAGGACAGGAAGTGCCGGCGATACTCGCAGGTCTCGGCGACCAGGACCTCCCGGCCCTGCCGGAGCGTGGCGGAGCCGCCGAACGACGGGACCGCACTTCCCACAACAACCGTTGCCGGCACGTCGGTGGCGGCCACCAGTGTCCCGATCATGGCGGTGGTCGTCGTTTTGCCGTGGACACCGCTCACCGCCAGACTCCTGCGGTCGCGGGAAAGAGCCCCGAGGATCTCGGTGTAGCTGTACTGGGGAATGCCCCGCCGTTGCGCCTCCGCCCGTTCCGGATTGTCGGGACCGTAGGCTGATGAATAGATGAGAAGATCGGCTCCGTCCGGTACGTGGTCGGCTGCAAACCCCACGGCGGGCACGAGTCCAATCGCCTCGAGCAGCGTGTCGGTAAAGAACCGCTCGGCGACGTCGCTCCCGGAGAGGACGGCGCCCTCGTCCGACAGGATTTCGGCCAGCGCCGCCATGCCGGTGCCCTTCACGCCCGTGAGGTGGATGACGACATTGGTGAACTCGGCGGGGATCATCGGCGCCGAGTGTAGCCGGTTTGGGCGCCGCCGGTCCACCGGCGGGCTCACGATGCCCGGCGTATGGCGCGGCGAACCACTCGTTCGATATCGAGCATGAGGCCCGGTGTGCCGTCACTGAGGAACACCGCGCCACTCACACCTTCGAGCCCGGCAAGCAGTCGGCCAAGGGACTTCACCACCGACTGGTGATTGCCGAGCAGGCTGTCGACGACGAGTCCGACGCGCTGGTCTCCCGCTTCGATGACGATAATCGGACGATGGTCATCGCGATCGCCGGCGATGCCGAAAAAATCCGCGAGGTCGAGGGTGGGAACAACCTCGCCACGAAAATCGATCATCTCCCGGCGCCCGCCACGGACGGCGGCGCGACCATCGATGCACTCGCGGATGTACTCCAACTTGATGAGAAACAGCTGGTCCCCTACCTGCGCCAACAGGCCCTCCACGATCGCCAGGGTCAATGGGATGCGGAGTTCGACGGTGGACCCACGGCCCGGCGTACTGCGCACCGTCACCGCGCCGCTCAGCGCCTCGACGTTGCGGCGGACGACATCCATACCGACTCCGCGCCCGGACACCGCCGTGGCGGTTTCGGCGGTCGAAAACCCGGGGGCGAAGATCAGATCGAGAATCTCGTCCTCCGTGAGGTGATCTCCCTCCGCAACGATCCCACGTTCCACTGCCCGCGCCCGGATCCGCTCGCGGTTGAGCCCTGCTCCGTCGTCCGAGACGCGGATGCGGACCATGGCGCCGCTGTAATCCGCCAGCAGGCGCAGGTGGCCGGCACGTCGCTTCCCGGCTGCCTCCCGGCGGTCGGGTGGTTCGATGCCGTGGTCGATCGCGTTGCGAACGATGTGGAGCAACGGATCCCGGAGCTGTTCCACGACGTTGCGATCGAGTTCGGTGTCGGTTCCGGAAACCTCAAGCGAAACCTCGCGCCCCAGCTCGGCCGCCAGAGCGCGCACGTGGCGCCGGAACGGAGCGAACAGTCGATCCACCGGAACCATGTGCATGTCCATGGACAGGCCCCGCGCCTCGCGCACCAACCGCTCCAGCTGTTCGGCGTGGGCGGCCATCAGCCGGTCTCCGAGCTGCTCGGCTCTCAGGGTAATCTGTGCCTGGAGCGACACCATTTCACCGACAAGGTTGACCATCCGGTCCAGTCTGTCGGTACGGACCTTGATGGATTGCGCTCCGGTACCGCGCGGATTGGTCGCGGCACCGCCGCTCCCGGAACCCGGAGCATCGGCGACTCCTTCGGTTGCCGGGTCGGAGGTGCCGCGGTCGGCGGAATCGCCGTCAGTGATGGCGGCGTCGGAGTCGATCGCCGCCCCGGAGTCGCGGCCTGTAGCGGAGTCGGTATCGTCTCCCTCCAGTTCCACCCGCGAGTCTGCGTCGATGAACATGAACACGTCGCCGACATCCTGCGGTGCCACCTGGCCGGTGACGGCGAACTCCCACCGCAGGTAGCACGCCTGCGGGTCGAACGCCGCCCATCCGGGAATCGCGGCGACCGAACCGCTGAGTTCCAGCGCCCCGAGGCTGCCCAGTTCGGATATCAGGGATATCGGGTTGGTTCCCACAAGAAAGGTCGATGCCGAGGGAACGTAGGTACCGCGGATCGTTGTGACTTCCGGCGAGTCCCCGGCGCCGGTCCGCGGAGGCGCCGCCGATGCGGGCTCCTCATCGACCCCTGTGAGGTGGCGAAGCTCGTCCACCACAAGGGCCGCGTGGTTCTGCCGGTCCGGATCGGATGCCCCGCCGTCGATCAGGCGTTCGAGATGATCGACCGCCTCCAGGGCGAGGTCCACAACCCGTCGGGGCGCCGATTGCCCGGAATCGCGGAGTGCGGCAAACGCCGTTTCCATGTCGTGGGCAAATTCAGTCAGGTCGGTGAGATCGAACATGGAGCCCGATCCCTTGATCGTGTGCAGGGCGCGAAACGCAGCGTCCAGAAACTCCCGGTTGTCCGGCTCGTCCCCGAGGCCGACGACGCTCTCCTCGAACTGCTGCAGGAGTTCGTGGGCCTCTTCACGAAACACATCGACCGGATCGTGCGACTCACCCACGGGGCACCGTCCCCAGTGGTGGCAGCCCGCAGTACTCCGCCATGGCGCGAAACCGCGCCATGGCCGGGGTGTCAACCAGTGTCACCACGGGACCATCGGGGGCCGTGGACTGCGCCGCCGCGTAGAGTAGCTGCAGGCCCGCGAGATCGATCGCCCCCAGATCGCGCAGTTCGAGCCCGATCTCCGAACCGCGGTACTGCGACAACGCGGTATGTGCATCGCCAACGGTCGCAAAGGTGAGGTCTCCGTCCATGATCACGCGGGGCTGCCCGTCGGTGTCGGCGGTTTCTACGGTCAGCATGGAGTCTCCGTCAGAAGTCCACCGTGCGGGTGATCTTGTCGAGCGTCGCGAGGAGCGAATCCCGGTTGAACGGTTTGGTGATCCAGGCGGTGGCGCCCGCGTCGCGCCCCTCGGTTTTCTTCGACGCGTCGCTCTCGGTCGTGAGCATCAGTATCGGCACCTGGCGGTTTACCGTGCCGGCCCGAACCGCCTTGATGAGCTCAATACCACCCATGTTGGGCATGTTGTAGTCGGTGACCATTACGTCGATCGACTCGTCAAACTGCGCCAGCCCGACCGCGCCATCCGGGGCCTCCACGACCGTATGGCCTGCACCCTTGAGAATGATCGACAGCATCTGTCGCATGGAAACTGAGTCGTCGACGACGAGGATTTTCATTGGATGTCGGCTCCTTCCCGGATCACTCTGACGAGTATATCGTCCGCCACCGGCGATCGCAACGATCAGGCGCTGTGGCCACCGGTGGCCACAGCGGCACACGCGGCGCCGGCGAGGAGGATCGTCGCCGTCTCCGTCCGCAGAATCGAGCGTCCCAGGCGCACCCCGCAGAAGCCGGCAGCAACCAGCGATGCCTCCTCCGCGGCGGTAAATCCCCGTTCGGGTCCCACGGCGACAACAACTCCGGACTCGGTCACTGCGGCGCTCCGGGCGGCGATGGACGAGAGCGCCTCGGGAAGCGTCAAAAGCCCCGGCGTATCCGCTGCGGCCAGGGAACCGAAGAAACGTCTGGCGCCGGCGGTATCGGGGCCGGCGGTATCGGGGCCGTCGGGATCCGTCGCACGGATCGACACCAGGGCGTCCCGGAGAGATCTTCGCGACGTCACCGTGGGTGGTGTGGAATGCCCACCCTGACTCAGTCCGTCGGCGATCGCATCGTCCACGTGCTCCCACACGGAGCTGGTCAGGTACGATCGTTCGGAGAGCTCTGCGGCGAACACCTCCACGCGGGCGACACGCATCGCCGCCAGATCCCGCCACAGACGCCGGAGCACCGGAGGCCGCGGATGCCCCACCAGTACCGTGATCGGCAGCGACGGCAGTGGGGTTTCACGCCACACAGGTGTCAGATCGAATCCACCGGCGCCGTTCTCAATAACGGTGGCCTCTCCCAGGGGACCACCGAGAACGGCAATCCGGACGGTGTCGCCGGAGGAGACGCGGAGAACACGTTTCAGATGTCGTGCGCGGGGGTCGGTCGGGGCGAGCCGGTAACGGTCCGCCTGCTCGCGGACCAGGATCGTGTTCACGGGCTATCGGGAAACGTACGCTTCGCCGGTTACCTCGAAGTAGCCGGCGATCGAATCGATCGGAATCTGTTCGACCCCGATCAGGCGCTGCAGAATGAGACCGTCGATCGTCGCAAGCAGGACGCGCGCCATGGTGGCGTACTCCCCGTGGTTTCCGTAGACACGCGACAGGCCCTCTTCGATGATCCCGCGCCAACGGCGGTACTCCTCGACGAAGCGTTTGCGCAGACTCGGATTCTCGGTGAGCGCCTCCTGAATAAGGTATACGTGAATCTGTCCGCGGCTGCGGGAGTGCATGACCGTGTCCAGAACCATGCGGAACACCTTTCGCGGCGGCAGATCCTGGCCGCTGGATTCGAGCCACCGGAAGATTCGATCGGTCAGATTGTTCATGTGTCGATCGGCGATATCGAAGATCAGGTCGCCCTTGGTGGAGTAGTAGTAATAAAGGGTCCCCTTGCTGATGCCTGCGGCAACGGCGATGTCCGCGAGGGTGGTATTGTCGATACCACGCTCTCTGATCAGCTGCGAGGCGGCCTGAATGATCTTCTCCCGGTTGGCGGGAGTGGTTTTCCGCTGGCCCATGCCCGGCAAGGTACCGCAATATCGAGGTTTAGGTCAATTTGCCGGTCGCCGACCGCTTTTGAGGTGATCTCGGGACGGGCATCGGCATGCCCCTGCGCTTGCCCCGTGGCAGAACCGGGCCTACAATGGCGCCATGAGCGATTTTCGGCCCCCGGAACGGAAGAAGCTGTACAAGAGCAGAGTATCACGGAAGCTCGCCGGCGTCTGCGGCGGTCTTGCTGAGTTTTTCGGTATCGACGTCACCCTCGTGCGGGTCGCCTTTGTGGTGCTGTTCCTGCTCGGTGGCGGCGGCGTTCTGATCTACCTACTCGCGGCGCTCATCCTCGAGGACAACCCGTACCAGTGACGGCGGCGGAGAAGCTGGCGGCGGCTATCAGGGTTCCCACCGTGGTCCGGCCCGATCGCGGCGGTGACACCGTGGAACGGCTTCAGGAGTTTCAGCGCCTCATGCAGGACCTCTTTCCGGCGGTGCACCGATCGCTGGAGGTCGAGAGGCCCGACCCGTACCGGCTGGTGTTCCGCTGGACTCCCTCCACCGCGACCGCCGCCGGTCGCGACCCGGTACTGCTCATGGCGCACTATGACGTGGTCCCCGCGGAACCCGATGGGTGGAGCATCGCCCCGTTCTCCGGCGAAATCCGCGACAACGCGGTCTGGGGACGCGGAGCGCTCGACAACAAGCTCTCAATGATCGGGATTCTCCAGGCGGTGGAGGATTTGTTGACGGCGGGGTACCAACCGCAGCGCCCCTTCATTCTCGCCTTCGGCGGCGACGAGGAGATTGGCGGCGAGCTGGGAGCCGGTCGGATCGCGGAAACGCTCGCGAACGAAGGTGTCACCCTGGCGTCCGTTCTGGACGAGGGCGCGATCGTCGCCGACGGTATGATCGGCGGAATCACGACACCGGTGGGGCTCATCGGCTGCGGTGAGAAGGGGCATATCAACGTTCGGTTGATTGTGGAGTCCGGCGGCGGCCACGCCTCCAACCCGCCGGCGATGGATCCCTCGTTTCACCTTGCAGAGGCCCTGGAGCGGATTCTCAGGCGCCGACAACCGGTCCGCCGCACCGCCACGGTCACGGCGTTCATCCGCGCCCTCGGCGACGCGCTCGGCGGATTGCAGGGGGCCATTCTGCGCGCCTATCCGCTCTCGGCGCCGGCCGTACACGCGATCCTGTCACGCGCTCCGGAGACGGATTCGATGCTGCGCGACTCGCAGGCGGTCACCATGCTTCTGGGAAGCGACGCCCCCAACGTGCTGCCCCGCAGACGGTGGGCCAACATCAACATGCGGCTCCTGCCGGGGGAATCGATCGACGCCGTGCTCAGGCGCGTTCGCCGCCGAATGGGTCCGCGGCTCTCGGGAATCGTCCGCGCCGAACTCGCGCCGGGGGTCGACAACAACGCCGCCCCGCCGGAGTCCGCCACCGATGGCCCCGCCTACCGGGTGGCGTACGACGCAATTCGCGCAGAATGGCCCGAGATTCCCATCCTGCCGTACCTCGTTACCGCCACCACCGACAGCCGCCACTACGCCGGTCTGAGTCGAGCGGTACTCCGCTTCCTGCCGTACGTTCTCGACAGGGACGACCTGGCCGGCATTCACGGCGTGGACGAGCGCGTCTCCCTGGCCAACATTCAGCACGCGGTGAGTTTCTACACCCGATTCATCCGACTGAGCGACGCGGAGGACCTGTGAGCAGCAGTATGATCCAGATCGGCAAACGGGCGTTCCTGCTCGCGTTCGCCATCATCCTCACCCTCATGATCGTCTCCGGAGTCCTGACCCGGGTGGTTCCGGCGGGGTCGTACGACCGGATAACCGTCGACGGCCGGGAGCAGGTGGTTCCCGGATCGTTTACCTTCGCCGCTGCCCCCGACTATCCGGTGTGGCGCTGGTTCACCGCGCCGGTGGAAGTACTGGCGGCGCCGGGGAACGTCGCCGTCATCGCGATCATCGTGTTCCTGATTTTCGTCGGAGGAGCCTTTACCGTCCTGGAGCGGGCAGACGTACTGGGCGCGTTTCTGCGGGTGATCGCGGTTCGAATGCGCTCCCGCCGCTTCCTCCTGATGGCGCTCATGCAGCTCTTTTTTATGGTCAGCGGCGCAGTCCTGGGGATTTTTGAGGCGATGGTCCCGCTGATCGTCTTTGTCGTACCGCTGAGCTTCCTGCTCGGGTGGGACTCCCTCACCGGACTCGGGATGAGCCTGCTTCCGCTTGCCTTCGGCTTCGCCGCCGCGGTGACCAACCCCTTTACGATCGGGGTGGCGCAGACGATCGCCGAGCTTCCGCTCTTTTCGGGGGCGTGGTTGAGGATTCCATTTCTGGTCCTTGTCTACGCGATCGTGTTCCTGTTTGTCTCGCGCCACGCGCGGCGGATCGAGAAAAACCCGGAACGCTCGCCGGTCCACGCCGAAGACGCCCGCCTGCGGCGACAGGTGTCTCCCGATGCGACCGATTCCCACCTGACGATCCGGACGCGGCGGGCGCTGATCTGGTTCGCCGTCTCAATGGGTATCGCGGTGACCTTCATTGTCGTCACCGCACAGATCCCGGCCCTGTCGATGTACGCGTTTCCGCTCATGGCGGTGCTGTTCCTGGTCGGTGGCGTCGGCGCCGGGAAGCTTGCGGGACTGACCTGGAGGGAGGTCGGGGCCGCGTTCCGGGGCGGGTTTCTGAACATGCTGCCGGGCGTACTGCTGATCATGATGTCGATGAGCGTCAAGCATATCGTGCAGTCCGGCGGGATCATGGATACGATCCTCCACGGCGCGGCCGCATACATATCCACCCATCCGCCGGCGACCGCCGGGTTTCTCATGTACGGCGCCACGCTGGTCATGAACTTTTTTATCGGTAGCGCATCGGCAAAGGCGTTTCTCATGATGCCGATTCTTACCCCGTTGGCGGATCTGGTGGGGATCACCCGGCAGACGGCGGTGCTCGCCTTTGGTTTCGGCGACGGCTTCAGCAACATGCTCTACCCCACCAACGCGCTGCTGATCATCGGCCTCAGCTTCACCACCGTCTCGTACCCCACGTGGCTGCGGTGGACGCTGCCCTTGCAGGCGGTGGTGTTTCTGCTGTCGGTGGTATTTCTGTGGATCGCGATCAGCGTGGGATTCGGGCCGTTCTGACCCCGCTATTCGACGATCCCGCGCATGAAGGAGACGAGTACTTCGAGGGCCTTCTGGTTCTGCCCTCCCTCGGGAACGATGAGATCGGCGTAGGCCTTCGTGGGCTCAATGAACTCGTAGTGTCCGGGGCGCACCGTCTGCATGTACTGGTCAATGACCGACTGCACCGTTCGGCCGCGCTCGTGAATATCCCGCGAGAGACGGCGGATGAACCGGATGTCGTCGGGGGTATCGACGTAGATTTTCAGATCGATCAGCTCCCGGATCCGGGCCTCAAAGAAAATCATGATCCCTTCGAGAATCACGAGCTTGCCGGGGTGGATGCGTACCGACTCCTCCTTGCGGCGGTGGTGGACGAAGTCGTACTGCGGCATGTCGATCGGGTCGCCGGCGCGCAGGTACTGCAGATGCTCCACGATCAGGTCGGAGTCAAATGCACTGGGGTGATCGAAGTTGAAGGCGTTGATGTTGGTGTTGCTGACGTACTCCGCGGAACGGTAGTAGTTGTCCTGCGGGATAAACACGAAATCATCGACGATCTCGGATATCTTGCGAACGATTGTCGTCTTCCCCGACCCAGAGCCACCCGTAATGCCGATGATGCGCGCCATATTCGCTTTCGTACTATAGGGTGCCCTCCCGAAAGTATCAACATCGCCGCCGGGTCCGGTCCCGGCTGCGGCCCGTGCCCCGTCCGACCATGCCTACACGGCCCGTGCCAGGGCAACGGACAGCGCGTAGCGAACCTCGGGTTCGCCGAAGGGCTTGCGCAGGACGTACTGAAATCCGGCATCGCGGTACGAAGACGCGTTCTGGCGATGGAGGGCACCGGAACTGAGCACGGCGGGGATATCGGGGTCCAGCTCACGAACCCGGCGCAGCAGCTGTACGCCGTCGTTCCGTCCCGGCATGGTGAGATCGGTGATCATGAGCTGAAACGGATGCTCGCCGGCCAGTTCCGTCTGGAACACGTCGATCGCGCGGTCTCCGCTCTCAACGGCGGTGACGATGCACCCGACCGCCTCGAGCGTCCGTTCCAGTGACCGCCGGACGAGCGGGTCGTCCTCCACCAGGAGAACGCGGGCATCGGAAAACGATTCACCACCGGCGTCACGGTCATCGGAACGCTCCCGCGGCTCGGGAATCGAAGTGGCGGTCGGAAGAAAGAGACGCACGGCCGTTCCGAATCCCGGCTCCGTTTCCACCTCGACGCGTCCGCTGTAGGACTCCAGAATCGAGAGGGTCACGGTGAGTCCCATGCCGATACCCCCGGCTTTGGTGGAGAAATACGGTTGCAGGATCTTCTGGACGATCCGTGGGTCCATCCCGTGTCCCTCGTCCCGGACCTCCACGATCACCGCCTCGGCGCGCTGGGCCTCCCGCACGTCGATGTGCAGTCGCCCACCCTCGTCCATCGCCTCCACCGAGTTAATCACCACGTTGAACAGGGCCTGGGAGAATGCGTTCCCCGGGATCCGGACCGCCGGCAAACCCGCATCGATTGCGAAGCTGCTGCGGATGCCCGTCCCGCTCACCGCAAGCCCCACCGTGTCCTGGACGAGTTCGGTGAGCAGGTGCGGGGAGGTCACGTCGTCCCCGTCGTCGGACCGTTCGTGATCGAGCGGCTCGGCGCCGGAGAACCGCTCGAGCTGTAACCCCAGGCGCCGAATCCGCCTGACCGCGCTCTGTGCGCTCTGAAGCTCCGCCGCCGCGGGCGCTCCCCCGGCGTTCAGGTGGTGGTCAAGCAGACTGAGGTGATTCATCAGCGCGGTGGCGCTGTTGTTGAGCTCATGGGCAAGCCCCACCGCGGCTCGGGAGATCTCCCGGGCGTGCTGAATCTTCCGCAGATCCTGCCAGACCTGCCGCTGTTCGGCGGCGTCACGGACAAAGAGAATCGCCGCCGGCTGACCGTCGCCACCGCCGCTGCCTCTGACCGGTGCAACAGTCAGCTCGGCATCGAACGCCTGTCGCCCACGGGGCGACACCTGAATATCCGTGGAGAAACACAGGTCGCGGTCACGGTCCCTGGCGCGGTCGATCAGATTTCGCACGAGAAACCGTTCCCCGAGCTGCCGCACGGAGACCACGTCGTCGATCGTGGATCCGATCAGATGGCTGGCGGCCGATTCTCCGGCACTGTCGTCCTCCAGCTGTTCGGCGATTCCGTTGCAGTCAAGGATCGTCCCGGCGGCGTCCAGCACAAACACCGCGGAGTTGACGTTGCGCATCACGGCGTCAAGCGTCTCCCGCGTCTGCATTTCCGATCGGTGAAACACCCCGATATCGTCGCCGTCGGCGTCAATGAGCGTGACGATCGTCTGGGCATCGCCGGCGAGGGAGGCGCGTACGAGGATCTCGCTGTTCGGTCGGTACCGCACGGCGACGCCGACACCCCGACGGAGCACCTGGCAGTCCGCTGACCAGTCGCCGGACGGGCGCCACGGTGAGGTGGTCGCCAGGGCCGAGCCGAAAAACGAATCGAAGCTGCACGGGACCGCGGCAACGGCCTCGTCACCGCAAATGGCGGTACACCGTTCGTTGGCCGCCCGAACGGTACCACCGGAGTCCACCACGAACGCCGCGTGAGGGACGCCGGCGATAATCTGGAGCAGGTTTGTCACCCTTGAAATTCTCCGCCAGCTCGCGTCCAATTGCAAGCGTGTACGACGTGATTGGTGACATCCATGGCCATGCATCGGCGCTGGAAACGCTTCTGCGCACGTTAGGGTATCGCCGCTCCGGCGGCGGGTGGCACGACCCGACCGGAATGCGAACGGTCCTGTTCGTGGGAGACATCATAGACCGGGGTCCCGAGATTCGCCGGGCGGTGGACATCGTCCGGAACATGGTGGATGCGGGCAACGCGATCTGCGTTATGGGAAACCACGAGTACAACGCCCTGGCGTGGCACACCCCCGACGGGGCAGGCGGCTGGCTTCGCAGCCACACCGACGAGCACCTGCGACAGCACGCGGCGACCCTCTCTGCATACCGCGACGATCCCGGTGGTCTGTCCGACCTGCTCGACTGGATACGGACGCTTCCGCTGTTTTACGAAGACGGTGCGCTTCGGGTGGTGCACGCCGCGTGGGATGAGCCGGCGATAGATGAGATTCGCCACGATCCGCGGCCGGTGGCACAAACAGACTACCTCCGCGTGAGCATGGTTCCCGGTCGCCGGGAAAGCGAAATCGTTGAGCGACTGCTGAAAGGTGTCGAAATCCGGCTGCCGGACGGCGCGGTCTACCACGACAAGGAAGGCACCCCGCGGACGAAAACGCGCACCCGGTGGTGGCTCAACGCCGATGAACGGACCGTTGGAGACGGGGGACGACTCACGATGGGGGATGTCGCAATGCCCCCGGCGGACACCGAACTGGCCGACGTACCGGTAGACCCGGAGGAGCTGGAGCACCTGCCGGGGTACCGCGACCACCGCCCGGTATTCGTGGGCCACTACTGGCTCTCCGGCACGCCGGCGCCCCTCACCGACCGCATCGCCTGTCTCGACTACAGCATCGCAACCGGGGGTCGGCTGTGCGCCTACCGGTTTGACGGGGAGCTGCCGCTGACGGCGAACCGCTTCGTCTGCGTTCCGGGATAACCGCGTCACGGGAAACGGAGTGAGGTGCCGACCCGCACCCCACCCCGTCGGTCGTCACGCCTTTGCCGCGGCGAACCCTTTTTCGACGTCCTCAAGGATGTCGTCGATGTGTTCGAGGCCGATCGACAGTCGCACCAGTTCCGGCGGCAGGTTGGCGGCGCGCTGCTGTTCCTCCGAGAGCTGGCTGTGGGTGGTACTTGCCGGATGAATCGCAAGGCTCTTGGCGTCGCCGACGTTCGCCACGTGGCTGAAGAGCTCCAAGCCGTTGATAAACTTCTCGCCCGCCGGGCGTCCGCCCTTGATGCCGAAGGTGACCATGCCTCCAAATCCGCGTTTCAGGTACTTGACCGCGTTCTCATGGCCGGGACTGCCCTCCAGGCCCGGATACCACACCCAGTCAACCTGCGGGTGCTCCGAGAGTGCCTTCGCCACCGCCGCGGCGTTCTGGCTGTGGCGCTCCATGCGCAGCGGCAGGGTTTCGAGCCCCTGCATGAACATCCAGGCGTTGTCCGGACTGATCGCCGCGCCGAGGTTTCGGAGCGGAACGAGTCGCATGCGCAGGATATACGCGAGGGGGGTGAGATCACCCAGGTCGTAGGCGTAGCGCAGGCCGTGGTAGCTCGAGTCGGGCTCCACGAGGTTGGTGAATTTGGGATCCTTCCAGTCGAACCGGCCGCTGTCCACCACGGCACCGCCGATTCCCGTTCCGTGGCCACCGATCCATTTGGTGAGACTGTGCACCACGATATCCACACCGTGGGCGATCGGCTGCAACAGGTAGGGCGTGGTGAAGGTGGCGTCAACGATCACCGGCAGTCGATGGGCGTGAGCAACCTCAGCAACGGCCTCGAAATCCGGAACCGCGAGGCCGGGATTCCCGATCGTCTCCAGATAGACCGCCCGGGTCCGGTCGGTGATCGCAGCGGCGATCTCGTCGATGTTCAGGGGGTCCACAAACTTCACCGTAATCCCGTACTGCGGCAGGATGTCGTTGAACATCGTGTAGGTACCGCCGTAGAGGAACTTGGATGAGACGATCTCGTCGCCGGCGCGGGCAAGGTTGATGATCGAGTAGTACACGGCGCTGGTCCCCGAGGCCAGAGCCAGGGCGGCGACGCCTCCATCCAGGGCGGCGAGGCGCTCCTCCAGGCTGTTCTGCGTCGGGTTCTGAAGCCGGGTGTAGATGTACCCCAGTTCCTTCAGTCCGAAAAGATTGGCCGCGTGTTCGGCGTCACGGAAATTGTACGCCGTGGTGCGGTGCACCGGCAGGCCGCGACTCGGCACATTGGGGTCCTTCGGCTGTCCGGCGTGCAACGCCAGCGTTTCCAGGCGATAACTCATAGACTACTCCTCCTCGTAGAGCCATGTACTCAGATATCGTTCTCCGGTGTCACATACCACGGTCACGATCGTCCTGTTCTCGTAGGCACCGTCGGCGGCCAGCCGGAGTGCCACTGCCACATTTGCCCCGGCGCTGATCCCGCCGAGGATTCCCTCTTCCCGCGCCAGGCGTCGGGCGGTTGCACCGGCCTCGGCGGCCGTCACCGATTCGACCCGCGAGAGCAGCGACCGGTCCAGCACCGACGGTACGAAGCCCGCGCCGATCCCCTGGATGCCGTGAGGGCCCGCCGATCCACCGGCGAGCACCGGTGACTCCGCCGGTTCCACGGCCACCAGCTCCACCGCGGCGTTTCGCGCCCGTAACGCCCGACCGACCCCGGTGATCGTGCCGCCGGTTCCGACACCGGCGACAAAGGTATCAACTCCGCCACCGGTCTGATTCCAGATCTCCGGACCGGTTGTCTCCTCGTGCACAGCGGGGTTCGCGGGATTGGAAAACTGGCGCAGCATCACCGCCTTCGGATCTTCGCCAACGATCTCCTCGGCACGAGCCACGGCGCCGCTCATTCCCTGGCGCCCGTCGGTGAGCTCCAGGCGCGCCCCCAGTGAGACCAGGAGCCGGCGCCGCTCGGTGCTCATCGTATCGGGCATGGTCAGTATCACCCGGTAGCCCAGACTGGCTCCGACCCATGCGAGAGCGATCCCGGTGTTGCCGCTGGTGGCCTCCACGATCGAGGCGCCGGGGGTGAGTTCACCTCGGGCCTCGGCATCGCGAATCATCGCCAGACCGATCCGGTCCTTGACGCTCCCCAGCGGGTTGCGGTTCTCGAGTTTCACCGCGACACGTCCCGGCAGGCCCTGTCCCATGCGCGACAGCTGTACCAGCGGCGTCGCGCCCACGGTATCGATATGGCGCCCGACGGGGCCGGTTGGGCCACCCGTTTCGGACGGTCGTCTATCTCCCGACATCGTCCTCCTCCTTCGTCCTATATGACGTACGTCAACGTCGATTGCGTCTGCTGCCACCGCATGACCGCGTCGGCAACGGTCGTCCGCGCCAGTTCCTGGACAACGTGCCGCGCGATGCCGTCCAGTACGGGTTCCTCCGCCGCGCCGTCGGTCGCGGATTCCGTTACCAGATCCGGGTCCACCACGCGAACCACATCGAGGAGCCGCACCGTGGACGGGTCACTCACCATCTCGTACCCGCCACCGGCCCCCTTGGTACTGCGCACCAGCCCTGCGGCACGCAGGTCCGCCAGGATCGTCTCCAGATACTTGGCCGGTACCTCGTTTTCCCGCGCCAGCTCCCGTGCCGGCGTCCGGTGATGGTTGTGCGTCGCGAGGTACATGAGCGTGCGCACGGCGTATCGGGTTCGCTGAGACCACATTACCTTAATTCCTACCTGAATACAGGAATAACACAGGACCATCCTTTGGTCAAGCGGGTGGACGCGTATTCCATGACGCCGTATGTTCTGGACATGCTCAGACACCGCAGCCCCATCAGGGCATTTTTCCTTGCAGCCATCGTGGCCACCATCTGGTCACCGGCCCCGGCAGCAGCCTCGGGACAACCGGAGGCCGGCGTTCGTACTCTGGTAAACCTCGACTCGTCCGGTACCCCGGCGCCGGACGATCTGAATGCACCGCTCCCGTTTCGGCGGGAAATCCGTCACGGGCGTCTCGACAACGGCCTCGAATACTTCGCCGTTCACCATCCGCACCCCGCGGACACCGTCGTGCTGCGCCTGGTTGTGGACGCCGGTAGCGTTCTGGAGACTCCCGACCAGACCGGTCTCGCGCACTTCGTTGAACACATGGCGTTCAACGGGACCGAGGAGTTCGGAGAGAACGAGCTGGTTGCCTATCTCGAAAGTCTCGGTATCCGATTCGGTCCCGACGTCAACGCCGCCACCAGCTTTGACCAGACTGTCTACAAACTGGAGCTACCCGCCGACGATCCGGAGGCGCTGGCAACCGGCTTTGATGTCATGCATCAGTGGGCGTCCGCCCTGACCTTTACACCGGAGGCGATAGAACGCGAACGCGGTGTGATCATGGAGGAATGGCGTGGCGGCCGCGGGGCGTCCCAGCGGATGATGGAACAGCACTTTCCCGTGCTGTTTGCTGGTTCCCGCTACGCCGACCGGCTCCCGATCGGTGACCCGGACACGATCCGTTCTGCTCCCCGGAGCGAGTTTGTCGACTTCTACTCGCGCTGGTATCGCCCCGACAACATGGCCCTCATCGCGGTGGGGGATCTGTCGACGGAGGAACTGGAGTCGCGCATCCGCGACGCCATGGCGGGCATTCCCCGACCGTCGGCGCCTCTGGAGCGGCCCTACTATTTCGTTCCCGACCGCGGTGACCTTCGGGTGAGCGTGGCGACGGACAGCGAGGCCTCACGCAGCACCGTTTCGCTCTACGTCCTCTCGCCGCCTCCGCCGACCGAGACGATCGGCGACTACCGCCACATGCTCGTGCGGGCGCTGTTCTCGTCGGTGATGAACGAACGCCTGCGGGATGACGCCCGTGACCCCTCGGCGCCCCTCACCGCGGGCGGCATCGGGTTCAATCGCTTTCTGCGCGGAACCGAGATCGCCGTGAGTTCCGCGGTCGTCCGTGATGACCGCGCCCTGGACGCGTTCCGGCTCCTGGCAACGGAGGTCGAGCGCGCACGGCGACATGGCGTCCTGGAGGAGGAACTCAACCGGGCCCGTCGGCGTATGCTCCAGGGAATCGACGATGCCCGCGTCAACTTTGAGAGCCGGCCCGCGTCCTCCGTGGCGGAGGAACTGGTGCGCCACTGGACGGAGGGCGAGTCGGTCCCCGGCATCGAGTTCGAGGCGCAGATGTACCACGCCCTCCTCCCGGACATCACGGCGGACGAGGTGAGCGCCGTTGCCGAACAGTTCTCCGCCGGTGACGGCGGGGTGATCCTTGCAAGCCTTCGGTCGAGCGAGGATGGAACCCTCCCCGACGGCGAGCCGGTGCCGACGGACGAGCAGTTCGCGGCGGTACTGGAGGAGGTTCGGTCGTCGGAGATCGCGCCACCGGAGCAGACCGCCGTGGATGCCAGGCTCCTCCCGCAGGCCCCCGTCCCGGGGGCGATCGTTGACCGCGTCGATCATCCCGCGGTGGAAACCACCGAGCTGCGACTGTCCAACGGCATGCGCGTCTTCGTGCGGCAGACCGATTTCCGGGAGGACGAGGAACTCTTCTCGGCCTACAGCCCCGGGGGACTGGCCCTCATCGACGACACCCTGACCACGGCGGCACGTCTCGCACCGCAGGTGGCGCTTGAAAGCGGACTCGGCGGACTCGACGCCGCCGCCCTCGAACGGCTCATGTCAGGCCGCTCGGCGGACCTTTCCGCCAGCCTCGGCCGCGTCTCGGAATCGCTGTCCGGGAGCAGCAGAGAGCAGGACATGGAACTCCTGTTCCAGATGATCCACGCGGCCTTCACGCAGCCCCGCTTCGAGCAGCAGGCGCTGGACAACGTCCGGCAGCGCGTGCTCCAGCAGATCAGCGGATCACGGGCCTCGCCGCAGGGGCAGTTCTCCCGGGAACTGCAGCACCTGTTCGCGAACGGCGACCCGCGCCTCGACGCCCTCGATCCGGACGCCGTCTCGGACGTGACCCTCGATCAGATACGGGAGGTCTACACTGACCGCTTTCGGGACCCCGGTGATTTCGCCCTGTTTTTCGTGGGCAGCGTGGATGTGGGGACGGTGCAGGACCTGGCCCGACGGTACCTGGCGTCCATTCCGCAATCCTCGCCGTCGGCTGAGTCCGCCGTTGCGGGTTTTCACGAAACGATTCCCGCGGACCGCTACCCGCGCCCCGACGGGATCGTGGATCGCACGGTCCGGGCCGGCCGCGAACCGGTCGCGCAGCTGGTGATGGTCATGCACGGGCCCTACCAGTGGTCGCAGGAGGAGAACTACCTGCTCAACAGTGTGGCCTCGCTGCTGGATATCCGCCTGCGGGAGGATATCCGCGAGGACGCCGGCGGCGCGTACAGCGTCGGCGCCGGCGGCTGGCGCTGGCGGACACCCCAACCGTGGGCGTTCATCCAGCTCGGCTTCGGCCTCGCCCCGGACCGGGTCGACGAACTGCGCGCCAGGGCCCTGGATGTGGTCGATGAAGTCGCCACGACCGTTCCATCGAACGATTACGTGGAGCGCATTCAGGCCCAGCAGCGGGACGCGTATCAGCGTAACGTGCAGGAGAACGGGTACTGGCTGTCGGTGCTCCAGTTTGCGGTCCAGCACGGCAGGGACCTCGCGCGCATCCAGGACTATCCAGACCTGATCGATCGCCTCACCGGTGAGGCGATCCGGGACACCGCTGCCCGATATCTCAACCCCGATCGCCGGATCGAACTTCTGCTCATGCCGGAGACGCCTGCCGACGATGGTGCGGACCGGTAACCACACCCCCGTCGTGGTTCTCGTGTACCCGCACCAGTTGTGGGCCGGGAACCCGGCGGTGACAGCCACACCGGCAGCTCCGGTGTGGCTCGTGGAGGATCCACTCTTCTTTACCCAGTTCGACGTCCTCCCGATGAAGCCGGCCTACCACCGGCTCACCATGGAGGCGTACCGACGAGAACTGGTGGCGACGGGACGGACGGTCCGGATCGTCACGGTCGGCGAACTCGAGAGCTCGCGGGATGTGTTTCGCCTGCTCCCGCCGGAAACGGTCCGGGTCGAGGTCACCGAGGTTGACGACGACTGGCTGGAACAGGCGCTCCACGGAGGCGCCGCGGCGGCGGGCATCGCCGTGGCGACCCACGATTCCCCCGGATTCTTCCTGCGCCGGCACGAGATCGACCGGTACGCCGCCGGGCGGAACCGTCTGTTCATGGCCGATTTCTACCGGAGTGAGCGCCTGCGCCGCGGGATCCTGGTCACCGACGACGGCCGTCCCGCAGGCGGCGCCTGGAGCTTCGATACGGCGAATCGAAAACGCATTCCCCGGAACCTCGCGCCACCTCCGCCGGCGACGAACGTTCACGGGGCGATCGCGCGTTCCGTGGCGGCGGACACCGGGATTGCGCTGCCACCCTACCCCGTCACCCGCGACGACGCCCGTCGTTGGCTCGACGAGTTTGTGGAACACCGTCTGGCCCGGTTCGGCGACTACGAGGACGCGATCGATTCCCGTGACAGCCGATGGTTCCACTCGCTCCTGACCCCGATGCTGAACGTGGGACTGCTGACTCCGGAGGAGGTCGTGGATGCCGCCCTGAACGCACCGGAGGTACCGATCAACTCCCGGGAGGGTTTCGTCCGGCAGATTCTGGGATGGCGTGAGTTCATGCGCATGGCGTACCACAGCCACGGGCGGCGCATGCGCACCCGGAACGCGCTGGGCCATTCACGGCCGATGCCGGAGGCGTTCTATCGAGGAACCTCCGGCGTGCCCCCCTTTGACCGCGTGGTCCGCACCACCCGGGAGCTCGGGTGGGCCCACCACATCGAACGCCTCATGGTGGCAGGAAACCTCATGCTGCTGTGCCGGATTCACCCCGACGCCGTGTACCGGTGGTTCATGGAACTGTACGTGGACGCCTATGACTGGGTGATGGTCCCGAACGTCTACGGCATGAGCCAGTACGCGGACGGCGGCACGATGACGACCAAACCGTACGCAAGTGGCAGCAACTACATCCGCAGGATGTCGGATGCCGCCACCGGCGAATGGCAGGAGATCTGGGACGGCCTCTACTGGAGGTTTGTGGCGGACAACCGTCAGCTGTTTGCGGGCAACCCGCGTCTGGCGGTCATGCCGCGGCAGCTCGACCGGCTGGACCCGGAACGCAGACGGCGCATCGACGCCGCCGCCGACCGCTTCCTCGAAACACTGTGGTAAGCGCTGCTCCGGGCGGCACGCGCCGCATCGGTCTCACCCGTCCCGGGCGCCTTCCTCCTGCAGGTCCGCCAGGTCCTCGCCGAGCGCCGCCCGAATATCCACGGCGTTGAGATAGAGCTCGGCACGGACCTGCCACAACTCGTTCCGACGGGAAAACAGATCCAGTTCGACTTCGTCCAGCCGCAGCTCGGTCGTAGCCCCCGCGGCGAGCAGCGCGCGCTCATTCTCCACCCGCTGCTGCTCGTATTCCACGTCGGTCTGCAGGATCTCCACGCGGCGCTCGAGGAAATCTCGATTGGTGAGCAACGTCTGCAACTGATTGGCCACCGAGCGTTCGGTGTCCGTGAGACTGGCTTCCTGCTGCAATCGCGACAACTCATCCACGCGTTCCCTCAGACTCCGCTCCCGCGCCGTGAGGACCGGGATCGTCAGGCCCAGGGCGACGGTTGCCTCGACATCGGCGCCGTCGCCGAAGAGGTCGCCGAACGAGGAAGCGACGCTGTCCGGATTGTCCCGCGAGTCCGGGTACACCGGAGCGACGCGTACGTTCATCTGGAACGATGGACGGTCCTGAAGGTCGTTGAGCCGGCCGGACTGGACAGTCTGTTCGACGGCCAGTTCCTGCAGAGCCACCTGCGGGTTGTCCGACGCCGCGGCGGCGACATCGGGAATCGACGGCACCGCCAGCGTTCCCAGGTTATCGGCGAGCTCCACACCCTGAAGCGACGGGAGTCCCAGGACACGTGCGAGATTCTGCTCCGCCTCAACCAACCGCAGGCGCGTATCGAAGAGCGTTTCGCGGCGATTGTTCAACGTAACCTGGAGCGCCAACAGGGCGTTGTCGGATATCAGACCCTGCTGCCGGTCGATCTCGGCCGAATCGCGCTGTCGCCCCAGAACGTCGATCGTGCGTTCCAGCACATCCACGGAACGCCGAAGGCTCGCGACCTGGACGTACAGACCCAGCGCCTGACGGATATTGCCGTTCACCGTGAGCTGGTCGCTGACACGGGAACGTTCAACCCCGATGGCGGCGTTTCGCAGTCCGGCGTTGTATACCTCGGTACTGATCAGTCTTCCGTTGACCATCAGCGGCTGGCGCAACGAAACCGACGCCTCCGGCGCCTGCTCGATCGTGGTCCCGTCGGAATCGATGATACTCGTCTGGTTGGATACGCCGGCGCTGATCTGGCCACTGGTGGGAAGCGACTGCTGAACGGAAATGCCGGCACCCACCGACTGGGTCCGTATGCGCTGGCTGGTGATGCCGGTGTCGACTCGCCGCTGGTCCCAGCTGTAGGGGGTCACATCCACGCTGAGATTCGGCCGAACCCCCGCACGGGTCAGATCGTACTGCGCCCGGGCGGAGTCAACGGCCCTGCGGGAATTGATCACCGCCGGATCCGCCTCCAGGACGCGGCGAATGACATCCGGAACCGACAGGGGCCCCTCGAGGGACTGGGCGTCGACCGCATTCACCGGCACCATCAGGATGACCGCACAAGCCGCCGCGGCCAGGGCGCCGGAGAGGCGTCGAACCGCATCGTTCATTGGAGTGTACTCCCTTCCGTTACGCACCACGCTGCTCCCCCGACGCGCCGCTGCCGGTCTTCCTCGACCGTCGCCGGGCGCGCTTCTCGGCGCGACGCCGTCTTCGCTCGTCACGGCGTCGCGAATCGTACATCAGACCGTAAAAGCTGGGCACGATGATCAGCGTGGTCAGTGTTGAGAATATCAGCCCGAATATGATCGTGCTCGCCATCGGACCCCACACGACAGAGTAGCCGCCGAGTCCGATCGCCGTCGGCACCAGCCCGACGATCGTGGTCAGCGAGGTCAGGAGAATGGGACGCAGTCTCGTTACGGACGCCTCCGTCACCGCCGTTCCCACATCTGCGCCGTGATCGCGCCGCGACTGGTTGGCAAAGGTGATCAGTACGATCGTGTCGTTGACCGCGATGCCCGCCAGCGCCACGCTGGCGTAGATGACCGTCGTCGAGAGCGGCGTCCCCGACACCAGCAGAAACAGGATTACCCCGACAAACGCGAACGGCACCGTCAACAGGATCAGCAGGGGCTGCGTATACGAGTTGAACTGCGTCGCGAGAATGAGGTAGATCAGGAACACCCCGATGACGAACACGCGCAGGATCTCCCGCAATGTGTCGCCGAACTGGGCAAACTCACCGCCGATGTCCAGGGTCACCCCGGGGTACGTGGGCTGCAACTGGGTCTGAAACAGGTCGGTAATCGCCGCATTGATCTCCGGCACGTTGGCATTGGAGTACGCCTCGGCGGTGACCTGGACCTGGCGCTTGCCGTCGATTCGCCGTATCGACGATATCGCGGTCCCCTCCTCCAGCCGGGCGATTCGGGAAAACGGAATCAGGCGCCCGTCCGGTGTGGGGATCCGCAACTGCAGGACCCCGTCGATGGAGTTGGCGTCGGCGTCGCTGTAGCGAACCACCACGCCGGTTTCCACGTTGTTGGTGAACACCGTTCCGGCGTCGATCCCGTCGAAACTGCTGCGAATGAACCGACCGACCGCCTGGGGGCTCAACCCGTACTCGGCGGCACGGTGTTCGTCAACGTTGATCCGGATTTCAGGGGTCCCCGCGTCGAGGTCATCGTCGATGTTGAACAGCTCCGGGTATGATGAGAGTCTGTCGCGCATCGCGGCGGAGACAGCCGCCAGGTCATCGTAACTGTCACCGAACAGCCGGAATGCCACCGGCGGATCGGTCGGCGGACCTCCCTGCTGCTTCCTGAACTGGACCGATTCCGCGCCCGGGATATCCCGGGTCATATCCCGGGCTTCGTTCATGATCTCCGTGATCGACCGCGTTCGCCCCTCGTCCTCCTCGGTCAAATCGACGATCAGCTGCCCCACGTTGGACTTTCTGACGTTCTCTGATTCGCTGCTCGAGAAACCGACAAACGCGTCGATCGCCACGACTTCACCGTTGCCGACCTGCGGCAGCAGCCGGTCCTCGTACGCCCTGACGAAGGTATCGGTCCGCGAGATCGGTGTACCCGGCGGCATCTCGATGTCCACGTAGTACACCGTGGCGTCCTCGGAGCTGAACAGATCCTGTTGGATGCGCGCGATTTGCGAGAACGTCGCCAGCGCCACGATGACGCTGCCGATGGCCACGAGTCCCCGGTGGCGGTAGAGGAAATCGAGCACGGCACGAAAGCGCCCCTGCAGTGCTTCGATGCGCCGTTTTCCGTGGTGCGCCTTGCCGCCGCCGGGCCAGTCCGCGAAGTGCGACGGGAGAAATACCGCCGCCTCGAACGTCGACGCCACGAGGGCGATGCTTACCGTGAGCGGCACGACTCGCAGAAAGCGCCCGATAATCCCCGGAAGGAAGGTGAGCGGCAGAAACGCCGCCACCGTGGTCAGGGTTGCCGCGATGACCGGAACGATGACCTGGTTCACGCCGTGGATCGCTGCGTCGTGACGGCTCATCCCCTGCTGCTGCTGCAAGCGGTAGCTGTTCTCCACAATGACGATCGCGTGATCCACGATCAACCCGAGAACCAGCACCAGTCCAAAGAGCGTGTTGCTGTTCAGCGTCTCGCCGAAGGCGTCGAGGACGATAAAGGTCAGGGCGAACGTCAGGGGAATCCCCAGCGCCGTCATGATCGCGTTCCGGACCCCGACAAAGATCAGCAGGATGATGACCAGCAGCGCCAGGCCGATCACGGCGTTGGTCAGCAGGACGTCAAGACTGTCACGAATGGCGACCGACGAGTCGTTGAAGTAATCGATTTCGATCCCCGGAGGAAGACTGGACTCAAAATCCGCAACCCGCGACCGCACTTCATCGATGATCCCGACGGAACTCCCGCCGGGGACCTTGGTGATCTGCAGGCTGATCGCCTGCCGGCCGTTGAACCGGGCCGCGGTCCCGTCCATGTCAAAGCCGGAGGTGATCGTCGCCAGGTCACCGAGGGTGATTGTCCCCGCCTGCCCCGGTCCTGCCTGCCGGACAACGACTCCCCGAAACTGGTTCTCGGTTTCGAGATCCCCCACTGTTCTCAGCAGAAACTCCCGCGAGGTGGTCTTGAGGGTCCCTCCGGGAATGGTGACGTTCTGCCCCTGGACAGCCGCAACGACTTCATCCACGGATACTCCGCGGGCGTCCATCCGCTGACGGTCAAGCGCGATCGTAATCTGCCGGTCCCGTGATCCGATGGGCGTGATACCGGACAGGTCCTGGATCGTCTGTAGCCGGTCGGTGAGGTTCTCCGCCGCGTCATTGAGATCCGCGTAGGGCACGTCTCCGCTGAGGACGACCACGATCACCGGCTGAAAATCATTGGTGGAGAAGTCGTCGATCGTTGCCTGCAGCGTTCCGTCGGGCAGGTCGATATTCGAGAACCGGTTCTGGACTTCCTGCAGCGCCGACTCGAAGTCCGCGTCCGATATCCCCTGGTCGAACTGGAGGGTCACCCGGGACAGCCCTTCGGTGGTGGTGGACGAGACCTCATCGAGATTGGCGAGGCTGGCCATCTCGTTTTCGACCTTGATCGTCACGCTCTGTTCCACGTCCTCGGCGGAGACGCCGGGGTACGGCACGGCGATGTTGATGAAGTAGAACGGAATCTCGGCAAACTGTTCGCGCGGCAGCCGGTTCAGGCTGAAGAGCCCGGCAACCAGCGCGAGAATCATCGTGATGTTGATGAGGACCGGATTCCGGACCGAAAACCGTCCGATACTCACAGCACGTCCCCCGTCCGGCCCCGGACCGTGGCGTTCACGGCGGCCCCGTCGTCCAGCGATGAGAGCGCCGATGTCACGATCACATCGCCCTCGGACAGCCCGTCGAGAACCTGCACGCGATCTCCGAGGCGGTCCCCGATGCGAATCTCCCGTCGTCGGGCGGTACCGTCGGCCGCGACAAACACGTACCGCCCGGAGCCGTCCTCACGAATCGCAGCGCTCGGGATGACGATCGCCGGCTGCGCGTCGGCGGGCCGGATCGAGACCGAGGCACTCATGCCGGACCGCACCCGGTCGCACGTGTTGTCCCAGCGCACCACAACGGCGAAACTGCCGGTGCGTGGGTCGGCACCAGCGGCAATCGACTGAACCTCACCGGTGATCGCGCCGGCACCACAGGCGGGGATGGAGACCGACGCCGGCAGACCTTCGCGAATGTACTGCAGCTCACGTTCCCCGATCGCGACCTGCATCTCCAGCGAACTGAGATCCACAATGCGGGCAACGGCGGTGCCGGGGTTCAGGTAGTTTCCCGGGGAGAGATCGTCGGCGCGGCTGGCCACGAAACCGGAGATCGGAGCGGTGATCGTATGGTCCCGGAGCGTCTTCTGAGCAGCCTCGTACCGCGCTTCCGCGCCGTTCGCTGCGCTCCGGGCACGAGTAAGCTCCGCCTGGGAGGCACTGCCGGCCTCGAATCGGCGTTGCGTGGCCGCCAGGTCCAGTCGCGCACTGTCGCGGTCACCGCGTGCCTCCTCGAGGTTGAGGCGCGCCACGGTGTCCTCGACCTGGATCAGCGCATCACCGGCCTCGACGTATGCACCGAGTTCCAGGTCGGAGGCGGTAATCGCCCCTTGCGCCTCCGAGACCACCTCGACTTCGCTGGTACCACGAATCGTTCCCGCCGCCTGCACCGTTTGCAGCAGCGACCCGCGCGACACCTCAAGCGCTTCGACCGCCAGCGCCGGCGTCTCCGTTGCCTGGTCCTGCGCCCACTGACCGCTGGCGGCGCTCCTCCCGTCGGGACCACCACAGGACACAAGGATACCCGTCAGCGCGACCGCTGCGATCACGCGTGTAACTCGCTGCATTGCACCCTCCGCGACGGAAAGTACGACGAGCCACGGACGGAGTCAAGAAAATCGACCTACCGTTAGTTAGTTTTCGGTGTGCAGACTCCCTGTGCCGGGACGCTCGCGATTCAGGCTACGGCTGCGGCCGGCGGCAGAAGCAGCTCTCGGCGTCGGTGACTACAATCTGTACGGGAACGTCGCCCTCCCCGTGCGGGACACTCTGAACGAGCTGGATCGCGTACCCGACGCCGACGGTGACGGCGGTCGCCGGCAGCGTCGGCAGAAAGTGGTCGTAGTAGCCGCCGCCGCGCCCGACACGAAAGCCGCTGCGATCGAACATGCGTCCGGGAACCAGGACGAGCGCGGTGTCCTCCGGAGAGAAGAGTTCGGCGTTCTCCGGTGGCTGCAAAAACCCGTACGCGTGCCGTTCCAGCGACGACGGGTAATCATCCACAATCCGGAACTCCATCGGTGCGTTTCGCGCCGCGATTCGTGGCAGGGCGATGCGCTTCCCGGCACGGGAGGCGGCGCGGAATACCGCCTGCAGATCGACTTCATCGTCCAGAGCCACGTACCCGAGGACAACCTCGGCCTGGGACCAGAACGGCATGTGGGTCACGTGAGTTGCGATCTGGGCGTCCAGCACGATGCGCTGCTCCGGGGAGAGCGCCGTGATCGCCCGCGTTGCCTCGTCTCGGAGCGTTTCTTTGGAATTCACTCCGACATTTCACAAAAAAAGGCCGCCCCGGTCAATCCCGGCGACGGCCATTGGTGCCTGATGCGGACGCGGAGGCGTCCAGCCAGCTCAGTTCTCGGTGGAGTTGCCCGCCTGCGGCGGGTTGTTCTGCAGCTGGGAATCGAGGTACTGCAGCGCCTGATCGGCCTTGAACTCGGCGAACGCCGCGTCCTCGTTCCGCTGGAACGCCTGCTCGGTCTGGTCGCGGAAGTTGTTGATCGGGAAGCTCACGAGGGCATACACCGTGCCGTCGGAGCCCTGGGCAACCTGTTCCTGCCGCGTTCCCTGGAGCGTCGTTTCGGTGACCTGGCGGGAGATCGTTTCCACAAAGCTCACAACCTGGTTTCCACCGTCAACACCGGCTTCCTGCGAATAGTCCACAATCGCCGCTTCGATCGCCGCGTTCATCTGGAACGCGATGTCCTCGCGGGCGCGGGCGATCGCCATGCGCCGGGAGTTGTCGAGGCTGGCCATTTTTGCGGAGCCGACGCCGTAGATCGCATCGTCCGCCTGGGGCGGATTGAGATAGAAATCGGGTACATCTGACGGTGCCTGCTGGGCGGTGGGTTGCGGCGAACTGGAACAACCGGCCAGAACGATGGCAACAAGCATCACCACACCGAGTACCGGTACTATTGATCGCTTCATAATTCCTCCTGAGTGTCGTAAGGATAACACCGGGCACAGTATAAATCCGTGGTCGGCGTTTTTCCATATTCAACACCAAAAGCGCGGAAAAATGTTTCTCGGTTTCCGGTTATGCAAATCTGTCATATCATTAAGCCGTGGCACAGTTTGATGGACTTGCATTGATCAACGCCGTCACGGATCTGTCGGAACTTCTGGGCCGGCGGAGCACCGTGGATGAGTTCCTGCAGGATCTCACGGCCACCGTCGCCGAGCACCTGCAGGCCGACGTGTGCTCCGTGTATCTCTACGATGTCGAGCAGGACGTCCTGGTTCTCAGGGCGACGGTGGGCCTCAACCCGAACCTGGTCGGCAAGGTACGCCTGTCCAGTGGCGAAGGCCTGACGGGGTACGCGTTCCTGAACAACAGCCCCGTCCTGGAGCGCCATTCGGGATCGTCGGGGCTCAACAAGCCGATTCCCGATCTGGGGGAGGAGGAGTATCCGGTCTTCCTCGGCGTACCGATCAAGCGCAACAGTCTCGGTATCGGGGTCCTGACCCTGCAGTACCGTGCCGCAGACGGGATCGGTGACCCGGAGCTCCGAACGCTCCGCTCGCTGGCATCGCACCTGGCCGCGGCGCTTGAAAACGCCGCCGCGCTCTACGAACTCCACGAGACACCGGGGCACGCGGCATCGGCCTCCGGACCGTTCGAATCGGGATTGATCCACGGTACCAGCGCCTCCCGCGGAATCGCCATCGGACACCTCGAGTATCTCGATCAACACCTCGATATCCTGTCGCAGCCCGCCCGGCGCTCCCTGGAGGAGGCGATCGAGGTCAGCGGCAACCAGCTCGAGGAGCTCCAGCGACACGTCGATGAAACGCTCTCCGATGTCGCAGCGATGATTTTCAGTTCACACCTCCTCATGCTCCGCGACGAGAGCTTTGTCGGCGAAATGCGCCGCCTCAGGGACGACGGCATGGCGCCGGTGACGGCGGTGCAGCACGTGGTCGATGATTTCTCCCGACGGTTTCTGGCGATCCCGGACCCGCGGTTCCAGGAGAAGGTCCAGGACGTACAGGACCTCGGACATCGCATCGTGCGCAACCTTCAGGAGCGCGACGAACACGAAGGCGACTACCGCGGCCACGTGGTCGCCGCCCACGAGATCTTCCCGTCGGAGCTCGTAAAGCTGTACCTGCAGAACGTGGAAGGCCTCGCGTTTTCCGGCGGCGGTGCCACGAGCCACGTGGCGATTCTGGCGCAGTCGCTCAATCTGCCCGTCGTCGCCACGGCGGACCCGCGCCTGTTCTCAGCGCCCACCGGCGTCCAGGTTGTTATCGACGCCGAGGACGGCAAGATCGTCGTCTCACCGGCCAGGGAGATCCTCGAGGCCTACCGGTCACGGGTGTCGCAGCTCGGCCGCCGCCGAAGCAGCCGCGTTGACACCCCGATCCCGGATGAACTCGCCACCCACGACGGGCATCGCGTCACGCTCAACGCCAACGTGAACCTGGTCAAGGACGCGCGGCTCGCGCGATCCATGAACGCGCCGGGAATCGGTCTGTACCGCAGCGAGTTTCCGTTTCTCATCCGCAACGGCTTTCCCACGGAGGACGAGCAGCTCACCGTGTACCGTCGCGTGGTTGAGGAGATGGAAGGGCGCCCCGTCTCGTTCCGCACGCTGGACCTCGGCGGAGACAAGCTCCTGAGCTCGCAGGTCGGCCGCGAGGACAACCCGTTCCTGGGCTTTCGCGGCATCCGGTTCCTGCTCGAACACCGAGACCTTCTGCGGGAGCAGCTCCGGGCGATGCTCCGGGCCGGTCACGGCATCGATCTGGGTATTCAGTTTCCGATGATCGCAAGCATGGAGGAGTTCCTCGCGGCACGGGACGAGGTATTCCGGTGCATCGACGATCTCGGTGCCGCCGGAATCGAACACAACGCGTCACCGCGGCTCGGTGTGATGATCGAGCTTCCCGCGGCGATCGAGATCGCGCCGGAGCTGGCTCGGCACACCGACTACCTGTCCATAGGGACCAACGATCTGATCATGTACATGCTCGCGGCGGACCGGACCAACCACCGAGTGGGAGACCTCTACCGCTCGGTGCACCCAGCGGTCCTGCGGGCGATCGCCCGACTGATGGACTCCGTCGCCGACAGTGACACCCAGGTATCGGTGTGCGGGGCGAGCGCAGCCGATCCTGCCATGGCGACGTTCTACCTGGGCGTCGGTATCCGGACGTTGAGCGTCGACCCCGACGGCCTGTCCGATGCCGTGGAGGTGGTGCGCAGCACGTCCGTCGAGCGGGCGCAGGCTGTTGCGCGGGAGATGCTTGCGACCGCCGACCGCGACGCACTCGCGTCGATGACCGAAGAGATCCGCCGTCAGTTTCAATGATCGCGGATCTGTGATACCTCTGGGAGGATGGGACACCATACGCGGCCCGATGTACTCATTTGTGACGTCGGCGATACCCTGATCCGCTGGAACCACTACTCACGCGAGGACGGTCTCAGCGCGCTGAAGCCCCTCGTCGACCACCCCGACCGATTCGACATGGATCGGCTGGTGAACACCGGGGTCGCCCAGGACGACACGATCGAACCCCGGGCAGCGGAAAGCCTCCTCGAATACCGACAGGCCGACTTTCTGCGCCTTCTCTTCGCCCGCGGCGGCATGACACTCCTGTGCGATGACGACCACCTGGAATGGCACTACTGGCGCGGGGCCCTGGGTTTCGAGCCCGAGCCCGGCGTCCATGCGGCCCTGACCCGGCTGCAGGAACTCGAGGTGCGCCTGGCGATCGTGAGCAACACCGCCTTCGGCCCCCGGAGCATCCTGGGAGAACTGGAACGCCACGACCTGGCGCGGTTCTTCGAGACGCCGGTTATCACATCCGCCCGCTTCGCCGTCCGCAAGCCGAATCCGGCAATCCTCGATGCGGCTCGGGGCCTGTTCGTTGGCCCCCGTGAGGAGGGCTGGTACATCGGCAACAGCGTCTATCACGACGTTGGTGGGGCCAACGCCGCAGGACTGCCGGTGATCTGGTACAACGAGGACGGCGAATCCCTGGCGGAGGTCGCCACAAACGGCGAGACCCCGGATCACGAGGTGGCTTCCTGGGCAGGGGTGGTTGAACTCCTGGAATCGCTGCCCGCGCGCGATCGCGGCGACGTCGCCTGATCTTCCGGCTCGGCGGTCGCCCCGGTCCCCTACTCCGCCCGACGTCGGGACCACGCCGCCAGGGCGATCGAGTCAAGCTTGGCCTGGTGACTGTCGGCGCGGCTGGTGAGGACGATCGGGGCGCGGGCGCCGACGATGACACCGGCGTGGCGGGATCGCGTGAGGAAGGCAAGCGCCTTGTAGAGCACGTTCCCGCTTTCGATCTGCGGCACCACGAGGATGTCTGCGGCGCCCGCAACGGGTGAGTCGATTCCCTTGATGGCGGCGGCGGTGGTGGACACCGCGTTGTCCAGGGCAAAGGGGCCATCGACGACGCAGCCGGGGAGTTCTCCCCGGTGGTACGCCTCAACCACGGCGGCGGCGTCGGTGGTGGCCGACATGCGCTCCGATACCCGTTCCTTTGCCGCGAGCATCGCAACCCGCGGCTCCCGGTATCCGATCGAGCGAAAGAACGCCACGGCGTTGCGCACGATCGCGAGCTTGGTCTCCACGCCGGGGGCGATGTTCATGGCGGCGTCGGTGATCCCGAGAGGCCGCGGAAACCCATCGATCTCGAATACTGCGAGGTGACTGAGGACGCTTCCGCCGCGCAGACCGGCGCTGCGGTCCAGGACAGCGTGCAGCAGCACCGAGGTGTCCACCAGTCCCTTCATGAGGATCGATGCCTCGCCGGTGGCGACGAGGGCAACGGCGGTCCGGGCCGCATCCTCCGCGCCAGTCACGGAGCGCACGTCCATGCCGGCGAGATCGACACCGGCGGCGTCGGCAGCGCTCTGCAGTTCGTCGGGGTCGGCGCACAGAATCGGAGAGACGATGCCCCGGTCGGCGGCGGCACGGACCGCCTGCAAGACCTCCGGTTCCGCGGCAGCGGCGATCGCGATCGGTGCGGGTGCGCCACCGGCGGCGTCAAGCTGCCGAAAGGCGAACGGCGCCGCCGGTGCCGGTGGCCGCTCCGACGAGGCGGGATGGGCCGTCTCAGAGGGTGTCTGCGCCATCCTCCGACTCATCCCACCGGCTGCCCGGCGAGGGCCGCGCCACGCGCGAGTGCTTCCTCGTTCACCGGCAGAAACTGCGCCTTCTTGGGTCCGAACACCTTCCCCAGCGCCTCGCCGACGGCGGAGAGTGGAAAGAGTCTCGTAATCCCCAGGTACGCACCAAGCATCACCATGTTTGCAGCTCGCGCGTTGCCGACCTCCGTGGCGATCTCGTTGGCCCTGACCGGTACGACGGTCACGTCATCGCGGTCCGGGGTTGCGTCGATCAGACTGCGGTTGATCACCAGCAGGCCGCCGGGTACGAGCTCCGCCTCAAACTTCCGCATCGACGGCAGGTTCATTGCAATCACCGCCGTCGCATCGCGGTGAATGATCGGCGACCCCACGGGATGATCGCTGACGATCACGTGGCAGTTCGCCGTGCCACCGCGCATCTCGGGACCGTAGCTCGGCAACCAGCTCACCTCACGACCGTTGAGCATACCCGTGTACGCCACCAGCCGCCCCATGGACATGACGCCCTGTCCGCCGAAACCGGCACAGATGATTTTGTGTTCACTCATGACTACACCTCCGCGGCACTGGTCCGATCGACCCCGGGGCTGCGAAACCGACCGAGGGGGTAATACGGGATCATATTGGCTTCGAGCCACTCCAGCGCCTCCACCGGCGGCATGCCCCAGTTTGTGGGACAGGTTGAGAGCACCTCGACCATGCTGAATCCGAGCCCCTTCTGCTGGACGGTGAACGCCTCGCGGATCGCAGCCTTCGTCTTGCGGACCGACTGCGGGTTGTGGACCGAAGTCCGTTCAATGAACGTCGCACCGTCGATCGTGGCAAGCATCTCGCTGATGCGGATCGGGTTTCCGGCGTGGCTCTGCTCCCGGCCGTAGGGGCTGGTGGTGGTCTTCTGTCCGATCAGGGTGGTCGGCGCCATCTGCCCGCCGGTCATGCCGTAGATCGCGTTGTTCACGAAGATCACCGTGATCTTCTCTCCGCGGTGGGCGGCGTGGACGATCTCGGCGGTACCGATCGACGCCAGGTCGCCGTCGCCCTGGTAGGCGAACACCGTGAGGTCGGGATGGACACGCTTGATACCGGTGGCGACCGCCGGGGCGCGCCCGTGGGCCGCCTCGTGCATGTCACAGTTGAAGTAGTCGTAGGCCAGAACGGAACAGCCCACGGGGGCGACTCCGATCGTGGCATCCAGCAGCTCCATCTCCTCCAGCACCTCAGCGACCAGCCGGTGGATAATCCCGTGGGTGCACCCGGGACAGTAATGTGTTTCCCGGTCCGTCAGACCGCGCGTCTTTTCGAATACCATGGGCATTACCGCACCTCCTGTGTCGCCGTCTCGAGCATCGCCACGGCAGCCTCGGCGATCGCGTGCTGGTCGGGAACCATACCGCCGCTGCGACCGTAGAACCCGACCGGCCAGCGACCGGCAGCGGAAATCTTCACATCGTCGATCATCTGCCCCATGCTCATCTCTACCGCCATGAGCGCCCGCACCGACGGTCCCAGCGCGTCGAACGCCGCCTGCGGCCACGGCCACAGCGTAATGGGGCGAATGAGCCCGGCCCGGACACCCTGCTCCCGAAGCATCTCCACGGCGTTCCGCACGATCCGCGAGGCGGTTCCGTAGCTCACGAACACGATCTCGGCGTCATCGCAGCGAAACGATTCCCACCGTGTTTCGCGCTCGGTGATCAGTCGGTGCTTGGCGTCGAGTCGGCGATTGTGGTCCTCCAGGTCCTGCGGCGCCAGGTACAGCGAGTTGATGATGTTCGGTGCACGACGCCCGGCGGTGCCGTCGGTGATCCAGTCCTTTTCGGGAAGCTCCCGCGTCGGGGGATCGCGGAATTCAACCGGCTCCATCATCTGGCCGATCATGCCGTCGCCGAGGACGAGCACCGGAATGCGATACTGATCGGCGACGTCGAACGCCTCGGTCATGATATCGACCGTCTCCTGCACGCTCGCCGGCGCGTACACGATGTGTCGGTAGTCGCCGTTGCCGCCGCCGCGGGTCGCCTGAAAATAGTCGGACTGTCCCGGCTGGATGCCGCCGAGCCCCGGACCACCACGCATCATGTTGACGATGACACACGGGAGCTCCGCACCGGCGATGTAGCTGATACCCTCCTGTTTGAGGGCGATACCCGGGCTGGAAGACGAGGTCATGACCCGGGCTCCGGAGCCCGCGGCACCGTACACCATGTTGATCGCGGCGATCTCACTCTCCGCCTGCAGAAAGACGCCTCCCACCTTCGGGAGTTCCCGCGACATGTATTCCGGCAGTTCGTTCTGCGGCGTAATGGGGTAGCCGAAAAAGTAGCGACATCCGCCACGGATCGCGGCAGCGCCCACCGCCTCGTTGCCTTTCATCAGGACCTTTTCCATATGCTCCTCCCTCACGCCTTGACCGCGGCAACGCGTTCGACCGCAATGACAACGTCGGGGCACATCATCGCGCAGAACCCGCAGGCGATGCACTGTGACATATCGGTGACGTAGGCCGGGTTGTATCCCTTGGCGTTAATGCGTCGGGTATCGAGGGCAACGATCCCTTTGGGACAGGCGTTGACGCACAACCCGCACCCTTTGCAGCGATCGTCCTGAAACGTGACCACTCCCCGTGGCATGGCTACCTCCTTGAATCCATCCAGTCCTGTCGCAGCACGCCGGTCACCGGGAGTGGCATCCCGGCGGGCTGCAGGGCGGCGTCGCGGCACGCGTCCAGCACCGGTGGACGCGCGGCGACCCAGACCACCGGGAGTCCGGTGGCATCGAACACCTCCCGACACAGGCGGTCGCCACTCATCACGTGGTCAACCGTTGTTTCGCCGAGGAGGTGGCTGTTGTTGATGAGTCCCGTACATTTGAGGCCAACGGATTGCTCGATCTCCCGGATCGACGCGACCGTTGTATCGGAATCACGGTTTCCCTGCCGGAAGGCGTTGACGACGTACAACAGGTCGGTGTCCTCCGTGGGAATCCGGGGCCGAAACTGCCGAATCGCCCGAGCCCCGACCGGGTCGCCTCCCAGGTCGATCACCACGCGCCGCTGCTGATCCCGCAGGGCGGGCACGATGCTGCCGGGAATCGCGGGCAGATCCACTCCGGTGTCGATACCCAGACTGTTGCCGATCACCGCGATCCCGTCCGCCTCAAGTACGGCGCGCGCCTCGCGGCTGCGAAAGTAGGGATTGACCACGTCGAGATCGATGAGCGTCACCGGCGCCGGCAGCGTTCGAGCCAGGGCGATGGAGCACTCGCTCTTCCCTGTGCCGTAGTGGCCGCACAGGATCGCGATGCGCCCGCCGGAGGTCATGTCGACGCTCCCTTGGCGGTGGGCCCCGTGGTGGCCGCCGCAGCGTTGACGGCGCCGTGATAGTCCTGCGCGGGTTCCTCACCTGCCAGGACTCGGAGCGCCCCCTCTGCCAGTGCGGTCATCTCGTCTTCGCCGGGGTACACCAGCGTCGGCGCGATCCACTCGACGCGGTCGCGAATCCATTCCACCAGACGCTCGTCATACGCGAGCCCACCGGTCACAACCACCGCGTCCGGGCGCTGACCAAGGGCGGCGGCGGCGGCGCCGATCTCGCGGGCGATCTGCCACGCCATAGCGCGATAGATCCTCGCGGCGTCGGCGTCGCCGGCGTCTATGCGGGCAGCGATCTCGCGGCCGTCGTTGGTCCCGAGGTACGCCACGAGACCACCACCGCCCTTGATCATACGGGTCACCTCGCCGCGGGTAACGGTCCCGGAGAAACAGAGATCGACCAGTTTACGGGCGGCAACACCGCCGCTGCGTTCCGGGGTAAAGGGCCCCTCCCCGTTGAGTCCGTCGTTGACGTCGATCACCCGACCGTTGAGATGGGAGCCGACGGTGATTCCGCCACCGAGGTGTGCCACCACGAGGGCGCAAGTCGCGTAATCGCGACCGAGGGAAGCCGCCGCCCGGCGGGCGACGGCCTTCTGGTTGAGAGCGTGAAAAATGCTGGTGCGGTCGAGACCGGGAATGCCGGAGGGTCGCGCCTCATCGGCGAGTTCGTCGACCACGACCGGGTCGACCACGAAAGAAGGAATGCCGCCGCCGGCGCGGGCAATCTCATCGGCGAGAATGCCTCCGAGATTGGATGCGTGGGTTCCCTGAACCCCATCGCGCAGGTCGCGGAGCATCGCATCGGACACGCGATACGTACCGCCACCCAGCGGATGAAGGAGGCCCCCGCGGCCGACGACGGCAGACAAGGAGGTTGGAGCGATTCCGGTCTCGTTGAGCGCATCGAGCACAGCCTGTCGCCGAAATTCCCGCTGCCCGTTAATCGAGTCAAAGCGGTCGAGGTCCTCGGCGCGGTGCCGGAGGGTGCGTTCCATGATGCACCGCCGGTCCTCAAAACAGGCGATCTTGGTGGAGGTACTGCCGGGGTTAATCGCCAGCACCCGAAACTCTTGAGACATCCTGACACTCCGTTGGTGTGGTGCAGGTATGGAAATGCAAGTGGCGTGCCAACTGGATATCACGCCGTGTGGCGGGTATGGTGCATATTATTGGACTATTTCGCTTGAAAAAAACATAAAAACACACCGCAGACAACGCAATATGTTGCGCACTGCAACAACTTGCGCGCAATACACTGCACTCGCTTGCTTCAGGAGGGCGGGCCGCGACCGGCCCCGATGGGCCCCGGCACGCGCTCCGGTGGGACTACACGATCCCGTGTCGCTTCAGCTTGTACTGCAGGGTCCGGAGACTCACTCCGAGGACGGCGGCACACCGCGTCCGGCTGCCGTCACATGCGCTCAGTGCCCGGCGGATGTGCTCCGCTTCCGCCCGGGCGACAACGGAGTCGAGGGGTGTCAGGGATGCAGGGTCCTCCGTCGGACGCACATCGGGGGGTGGGTCACTCCCCGGCCCCGCCGCGCCGTCGGCGCGCTCCTCATCCTCACAGCCTCCGTCCCCGGCGGCCAGTGCGGGCAGGTGTTCCAGCCCCACCTCGGTCTCTTCCACCCCCATCGCCACCACTGCCCGGCGCAGAACGTTCTCCAGCTCCCGGACGTTTCCCGGCCAGCGGTGCCGCGACAGCACATCCAGCGCGACCGGTTCAACCGCCCGCACCGCCCGGCCATACTCGGCGTTGATCTTCGCCAAAAGCTGTTCAACCAGGAGTGGCACGTCCGCGGGGCGTTCCCGCAACGGGGGAATCGAGACCGGGACAACGAGCAGACGGTAGTAGAGATCTTCCCGGAACGCACCGTCGGCGATCTGCGCCGCCAGGTCGAGGTTGGTCGCCGCGATCACGCGGACATCGATCGGAATCGCATCGTTGCCGCCGACGCGGCGGACCTCGTGTTCCTGCAGCACCCGCAGCAGTTTCCCCTGGGTGTTGAGACTCATCAGGCCGATCTCGTCGAGGAAGATCGTTCCGCCGTGCGCCTCCTCGAAGAGTCCACGGCGACCGTCGCGGCGGGCGCCGGTGAACGCCCCGCCCACGTAGCCGAACAGCTCGCTCTCCAGAACGCTTTCGGAGAGGGCGGCGCAGTTTACCCGCAGAAAGCGCGCGTTCCGCCGTTCGCTGGCGTTGTGGATCGCGTGGGCAAACAGCTCCTTTCCGGTGCCGCTTTCTCCGTGGAGCAGGACTGTCGCCGGGGTGCCGGCGGCAACACGTGCGCGCCGCACCGCCTCCAGAAACACCGGCTCCTCACCCACCACATCGTCGAACGTATAGCGCGCCTCGAGCTTGCGAATCGTGGCCCGGGCGTCCGCGAGCTGATCGTGCAGGCGCCGCAGTTCGCTGACGTCCTTGATCACCGCCACCGATCCCCGGATCTGCCCGTCCACAACGATCGGATTGGCGTCCACCATCACGTCCCGACGGTACGGGCCGACCCGTAGTCGCCGGTTCCGGACCGGCTGTCCGGTCCTCAGCACCGCCATGTGAATGCTCTCGCCGCTGGCGATATCCACGGTGCACGGCTTGCCCACGACCTCGTCCTGCCGAAGCCCCGTTACGCGGGTGTAGGCGGCGTTCACCAGCACGCCGTTACCCGCCTCGTCGACGACGGAGATCGCGTCCTGGGTGCTCTCGAAAATCGCATCGTTGAGGAGTCGGATCTCCCGGAGGTTGGTGATCTCCTCCGCCAGACGTTGCAGCTCCGTGATGTCCCGGAACACCGCTGCGGCGCCGTAGATCACGCCGTCGCTGTCACGGAGGGCGTAGCGGTTGGTGACGATGTTGACCGATCCGAACGTCAGGCGCCTGTCGGTTTCGCTCTCGCCGGATTCGAGGACCGCCGGGAGCCGTGTCACCGGGATCACCTCCTCCACGGGGGCCCCCAGCGCGCGTTCCGCGGGGATGTTGAGGATCGAGGAGGCCGCCGGGTTGAACACGGTGATGATGTGGTCGCGATTGATGACGATGATTCCGTCGGAGGCGGTGTCCAGCAGCAGGGAGAGTTCGCGGGCGTCCACCGGCACCTCGTTTTACTCAGTTCATGGAGGGCTTGAACCCGGTCTCGGCGACGATCCGGTAGAAACCGCCCTTCTTGCTCAGGGCTTCCTTCCACCCCTCGGCGGGTTCCGCCTGAAAAATGACGTCACCGGTGGCGCGGTTCACAAACCACGCGTCCTCGGCGAGCTCCGCCTCGAGCTGCCCCGGCGCCCACCCGGAGTATCCGGCGAACACGCGTATGCGCGGCAGTTCCGCCGGCTCCATGGTGCGGTAGTCCTCGGATCGGACGTAGTCCACCACGTGCCGAAACGACGGTTCGAAGAAGACGCCCGAACTGGGCTCCTCGGTGTGTTCGCTGCGGTACCGCGCGGGGATTCCGCTGTGCAGGGCGAACACGTAGTTCTGCTGCACCGGACCACCGACAAAGACGGGTGCGTCCTCCAGGGCGCTCCCCTCGACTTCGTCGATCACCTCCCCGGCGGTGACGTCGCTCTGACGATTGACGACCAGCCCGAACGCTCCCTCCTCGTTGTGATGCACGATCAGCACCACCGTTCGGAAGAAGTTGGGATCCTGGAGCTCCGTCTCGGCGATCAGAAACTGGCCGGTCAGGTCTTTGGGCAGGTCGTCCGCAGGTTCCATACCCCCATTATAGTCCGATCCGGCGGACTACAGAACCCCGGCTACAGCGAGTCGAGGATCTGCTGGACCGCCTGACGGTCGGCGTAGTCCGGGTTGGCCTCCAGGAGCCGGGTCAGCACCTGCCGCGCCGCCTCGGGCTCGTCGCGGGTCACGTACAGCTCACCCAGGCGATGGTACGCCTGCCAGAACCGGGGGTTGATCCGCACAACGTCGTTGAGCGCGCCTTCCGCGTCATCGAGCTGCTCCGCCTCCAGGTACGCCAGCGCCAGGTTGTAGTGCGCCTGCGCCTCGTCCGGCTGCAGCGACACCGCGGTCTCAAAGTGAGAGATCGCCTCCTGGTACATCCCGAGGCTCAAATACACGTTTCCCAGGTTGTTGTTGACCTCGAACCCGTCCGGCGACCGCTGGTACGCCGTGGTGAGTACCTGCAGGGCCTGATCGTGGGAACCCTGGTCGTTCAGCAGTCGTCCCAGCTCCACCAGCGAGCGGTCGTAGGTGCTGTCGCGCTGCACCGCGGTCATATGGGCGTTGATCGCCGCGTCGGTGTTGCCCAGCGCTTCCTGCACCCGTCCCAGGGTGAAGTAGTACTCCGGCCGTCGGTTGTCGAGTTCAATCGCGTGCTGGATCAGCGACAGCGCCTCCGCCTGCTTGCCGAGCTCGTTCTTCACCAGGGCGGCGTTGTAGTTGTGGGTGGGATTGTCCGGCTCCAGCTGTACCGCCCGCCCGAACTCGGTTTCCGCGTCCGAAAGCCGTCCCTGGCGATAGTACGATGTCGCCAGTCGGGCGTGGTAGCCGGCGTTGTCGGGGGCAAGGTCCACCGCCTGCTGGAGGCTGTCCTCCGCCCCGGAGAGGTCCCCCTGATTCATGAGGAGCGTGCCGATCCGATAGTATGCCGCCGCGTTCTCCGGGTCCACCTGCACCGCGTAGCGGAACGCCTCCAGGGCGCGGTCGGCGTCACCCAGCTGCAGGTTCGTGATGCCGAGATTGTAGTACGTGTTCCGGTAGTACGGATCCACGCGGGCAGCGCCCTGGTAACTCGACCGCGCCGCGCGGTACTGCGTGGCGCGATACTGCGCCCGCGCCAGGTCGTAGAGCACGGCAGCGCTGTCGGGATTCAGCCGCGCGGCGGCGGAAAACGAATCGATCGCGTCGTCGTACCGCTCCGTCTCGTAGTAGACCTGTCCCAGCGTGTAGTGCGCCTCCCAGACATCCTCGTTGCGTTGCAGCGCCTGGTTGGCATAGTCGATCGCCTGCTGCCGGTTGCGGGTGCTGGTGGGGTCCTCGGCCATATAGCTCTGAGCCGTGGCTGCGAGGGCCGCGGCGTGCAGCCGGTTCTCCATCGCCTGATCCTGCAGGTCGATGTCGAGGGCGTCCTGCAGCGTGTTCCTGGCACGCACAAAGTCCTCGTTGCCGATCTGCTCGTGGGCCGTGGCGATCGCGTCCTGCAGCGCTTCCGTTTTCTGCCGTTCCTCGGCGTTCAGCCGTTCGAGCTGCGCCTGCCGTTCCGCTTCGGCCTGCCGCGCGGCCTCGGCCTGCCGCTGGGCTTCCGCTTCCCGCTGGGCGGCGAGCTCCTGCTGCACCGCCAGCTCCGCCTCTCGACGCCGCGCTTCGGCCTCCTGCGCCCGCGCTTCGGCCTCGGCGCGCTGCGCTTCCGCCGCCGCCCGCTGCGCCTCCAGCGCGAGCGCATCGGTGTCGGTGGGGGCCGCGTTCTGCTCCGCCTCCGCCGCCCGACGCGCCTCGATCGCCTGCGACTGCAGTTCCCGCGCCCGGGCGTTCTCGGCGTCAGCGATCAGGACCTGATCGAGCAGATCGAGGGCGCGCTGATACTCGCCGGCGTCGATGTAGTCCGCCGCCAGTCGCAGCATGTTCCGGACACGCTCCGCTTGCTGCGCCGCGGCATCCTGTTGCTCCCCTCCGGCGGCGGAGTCGGCGGCATTTCCGCCGCGGGTTCCCAGATACAGCGCCGTGCCGCCGCCGGCAACCAGCAGCGCCGCGGCGATGCCCCCGATGACCAGGGCCCGTGTCTTGGACGTACTCATGATGCGTTCAGCCTCCCAGCAGTTCTCGGTCAGTCAACAATATCAAGTTCTTCGTCGTACGTGCGGATATCTTCGTTCTCCGCCTGAAAGTTCGTTGCATCCTGTTCGGCGTTGCCGAGGGACTGCAGAACGGAACTGAGCATCTCCTGCCGTCGCGCCTCGGCCTGCCGGCGCTGCTCCTCCTCACGGCGCTGCTGTTCCTCCGCGGCGATGCGCTGTGCTTCCGCTTCCTGCTGGCGCCGTTGTTCCGCCTCCTGCTGCGCAACGCGCTGCGCCTCGATCTCGTTTCGAAGCAGGTCCATCATCCGCTCGATCTGCGGCCGCTGATCGGCGCCGGGGCGCAGGGCCAGATAGTACTCGTAGTCCCGCACCGCGGCCTCGTAGGCCTGGGTCTTCACCTGTGTGTTCGCGCGGTTGAGGTACGCCGATGCCAGGGAGCTGTCGTACTCCAGCGCGGTCGTGTACATCGCCACGGCCTCGTCGGCACGATCCCGACGTCCCAGCAGCAGCGCCAGATCGAACGCCAGGCGCCCGCGACCGCTCGCGTCGATCGACTGTCGTCCCATCCCGTCCCGCAGCACCTGTTCCGCCTGATCGGGTTTCCCGGTCTGCTCCAGCGCCGTCGCCAGCATCCGGATCGCCTCCACCCGGGTGGGGTCCTGGGAGATTACCAGCTCCAGCAGGGGGATCGCGTCGCCCATGCGGTTGTACTGTACCGCGTCTACCGCCCGATCCCACACCGAACCGGACCCCGTGTCCTGGGTTGCATCCTGCGCTGCCGCCGGCACCGACGCCAGCGCGATCAACGCCGCCGCGACTACGGCGCCACGAGCTCCCCGCCGACCGCGAAACGGTCGCGTCGCCGCGCGACGGGGCCTCCGGTGAGGACCTTGCCTATTGTTGTCGCCGCTACCATAATGTCGGTACATGGGCCTTATCATAGTCATCGTAGTACTAGGTGTCGGCATCGGCATTGCCACCCTGTACATCGTACGCAACCTGGTTGCCCCAAAAAAAGTATCCCGTGTGGAACAGCTTCTCAAGCAGAACAAGGCGCCCGCAGCGATCCGCCTCGGAAAACAGCTCCTGACGAGGGACCAGCGCAACCCCGAACTCCACTATCTCCTCGGTCGGGCGTACCAGCAGGACAACAAGGCCGAACTGGCGCTCATGGAATACAAGATGGTCAACCAGATCGGCATTTTCGACGGCACCGTGCCCGAAGTCACCTTTCGCCGACAGCTTGCGCAGCTCTTCATGCGGTTCAACCAGCCCGACGAGGCACTCAAGGAATACCTCCTGCTCCTTCAGAAGGATCCCAACACCGCGGAGAACTACTTTCAGGTGGGCCGTTTGTTCGAGGGGCGCAACAAGGGCGCCAAGGCGGTGGGCTACTACCGCAAGGCGATCGAACTCCAACCGGGGCACGGTCTGGCGTACCTCCAGTTGGGGCTGTTGCTGTACCGGGCCAAGAAGTACACCGACGCCAAGGGCTACCTGGAGAAGGCGCTGCGCTACGAACCGGAACACTACGAGGCGTACTACTTCATCGGTCGCATCCAGAAGGAGAACAAGGATTTTGCCGCGGCGCTGGAATCGTTTGAGCGCTCCGCCAAGGCGCCGGAATACCGCATCAAGTCGCTCATCGAACGCGGCGCCAGCTACATGGAAATGAACAACGTCGAACGCGCGGTCCCGGAACTGGAGCGGGCGATCGCCCAGATCAAGGACCCCGCCGGCGGAGACGCGCTGTGGGCCCACTACTTCCTCGCCACCTGCTACGAACGACTGCGGAAGATCGAACGCGCAATCGACCAGTGGGAAGCGATCTACAAGTACAAGCCCGGCTTTCAGGACGTGGCGGAAAAACTCTCGCAGTACCAGGAACTGCGGCAGGACGACATCGTGAAGGACTTCCTCACCGCGTCCCAGACGCAGTTCCGGGAGATGTGCCAGCGGGCGGCGGAGGCGATGGGCTTCACGATCCAGTCGATGACCGACGAAAAGGACGGGGTGAGCGTGATCGCCGTGGAGTCCAAGACCAACTGGCGCAACACCAAGGCGATGCCGCATCTCGTACGCTTTGTCCGCGTCGCGGAACTGATCGACGAGGCCACCGTGCGACAAACCTACGAGGACATGCGCGCCCAGAACATTACCCGTGCCCGGATCGTCGCGAGCACCACCTTTTCCCGCATGGCGATGGACTACGCCGAGTCGCGGCCGATCGAACTGTACAACAAAGACCACCTCCAGAAACTGCTGAAGACCTGACCCGTGAAGATTCTCTGTGTAGCCGACCATATCGACCCGCTCGTCTATTCGAGCTCGGTCAAGTCGCGCTTCGGCGACGTTGACCTCGTCCTGAGCGCCGGCGACCTCCCGATGGACTACATCGGGTTCATCGCCTCCAGCCTCAACAAACCGGTTGGGTTTGTCTTTGGCAACCACAACCTGAAGGAACTCCCGACGTTCAGCCGCAGTGCCCGACCGCTGCTCGACAGCACGAGCATTCATTCCCAGATCCGCAACCAGTTCGGCGCCACCTACCTCGAGGACCGCGTCAGACGGATCAACGGTCTGCTCATCGCCGGCCTCGGTGGAAGCATGCGCTACAACAACGGCGAGCACCAGTTCACCGAGGGACAGATGTATCGCCGTATGTGGCGGCTGGTCCCACGCCTGCTCTGGAACCGCGTCGTCCACGGACGCTATCTCGATATCCTCCTGACACACGCGTCGCCCCGTGGTATCCATGACAGACAGGACCCGTGCCACGTGGGATTTCGCAGTATGCTGTGGTTCATGCGCCGGTTCAGGCCCCGGTACCTGCTCCATGGTCACATCCATCTGTACGACCTGAACGCGCAGCGGGTGACGCAGTTCCGGCAGACGCAGGTGATCAACGTGTACGACCATTACGTCCTCGACGTGGAGGAAACCGATGAGTAGCATGTATGAATCCGAGGCGCGCGACGACTTCAACCGCGCCCGCAAGAGCGCGTTCTTCAGCCAGCTGTTCGGCCTCTTCGCACCGGAGAAACAGGAACTGCTCTCCCTCCAGGAGGTCAAGGAGGTCCTGAAGCCCCGCGGCGAGACGTACCGTGGCATGCAGGAAGTCCCGATCGAGCGCATCGTCGGGAGCGAGGGACGCTACCGTGACTTCAACAAGAAGTTCCTGCCCCGGCACGAGTATCTGCGAAACCGCTGGCAACGCGTTGACATGGCGCACCTCACCGACGTGATTCTGCCACCCATCACCCTCTACGAGATCGGCGGTGTGTACTTCGTCCGCGACGGAAACCACCGCGTCTCGGTTGCCAAGGCCCAGGGGGTCAGGATGATCGATGCGGAGGTGGTCTCACTGGATACCGAAATACCGCTTCACGAATCGATGACCAGGGACAACCTGCGAAAGGCGGTCATCGAACACGAACGTCGACGGTTTTTCGCGGCGATGCCCATGGAACGGGTCCTCCCCGGCTGCACCCTCGAGGTGAGCGCCACCGGGCGCTACGACGAGCTCATGCAGCACGTCTACGGTCACAAATACTTCCTCAACGAGCACGAAACGGTCGAGATTCCGCTGGAACACGCGCTCAAGAGCTGGTACGAGAACGTGTATCGCCCGATCGTCGAGGTGATCCGCCACAACAATCTCATGGCGCGTTTTCCGCGACGGACCGAGACCGACCTCTACCTGTGGATCGTGAAACACTGGGACGAACTGAAACACCGCTACGGACAGGACTTTCCGGTGCAGGCGGCGGCGGAGGACTATTCCGCCCGGTTCGGAAAGAGCACCTGGCGGCGGATCCGCGAGCGGGTTCTACGGTTCTTCCGCCGCTGACGGCGAGCGCATCGCCGTCGGAAGGGGCCAGGGGCCGCTTTCGATCCACAGGACAGGACTCCACTCCCCGAGAATCCACACCCGTGGCTCCCTGCCCTCGGCGGTGATCCGCGCGATCAGGCTATCGTCGACCGTACCTCGGAGGTCGACCTCGCCACCGTCCACCGCAACCCGGCGAAACTCCGGCCCCGTCGACGTGCCGAAGGCGAGCACCACGGATGTGACCTCTCCAGGAACGGTCAGACGCGCCTCTCGGTCAAGACGGGGCATATCCCCAACGTCGAGGTCGGGAAGCGTCAGGGGGAGCTGGACCGTCCGGCGATCCTCACGACCCGAAAGATCGGTGGCGACGACCTCCACGGCACCACGGGGAATGCGCGCCAGTCCGGACACGCCGAGGGCGTCGGTCCGGTACCAGTGCTGTCCCTCCTGCGTCGTGGACGTGAGCTGCGCGACGGGGAGGACCCATTCGATCTCGCGACCCGGGAGCCGTACCGTCAGCCGGTCGAGCTCTCCCTCGCCGTCGGCGTCGTAGACGTCCACCGAGACGCGCAGCACCTCGCTGACGGCGGCCGCACCGGGGTGGTACGCTGCAACGATCCGGTGATCGATCTGCATGATTCGGGGAGCCGAGGAACTGCACGCGGCCAGCCCGGTGGCCACGGCGAGCACCGTGACCGCGGCGAGCAGCACGGGACGCCGGGATCGCGTCCGCCGCCGCCGGGATCGCTCCAGAGATGAGGATACAAAAAAACGCCCGTTTCCGGGCGCTGATTCACGCAGGGGTCCCGCCATGGATCAATAGTTGCGGGACGCCTGCATCTTGCGGATTTTCTTCTGGATCTTCCGTTCAAGAGCCTTCTTCTTGCGGTTCTTGATCGTGGAAGGCTTCTCGTAGTACTCGCGCTTCTTCCACTCACGGATAATCCCCTCTTTTTCAACCATGCGCTTGAACCGCTTGATCGCTTTTTCGAGGTTTTCACCGTCGTCAATCTTTACTGTGGCGATGGAACATCACCCCCTTCCACGCTTAAGGTAGCGTCGATAATGACCCAAGGAGCGCCGCCCTGTCAACAAGGGGCCCGGCAAGAAACGGTTCCGGGCTCACCGCCTGCCCCGCGACGCGCAGCTCCCAGTGAAGGTGCGGCCCTGTAGAGAGGCCCGTGGAACCCACCGTGCCCAGGGGCGCCCCCGCGGCGACGGCGTCACCCTCGTCAACCGCGAGTGAATCCATGTGGTAGTACATCGTATACACCCCCGGCAGGTGCTCGAGCACCACCGTGAGCCCGGTCAGAACGCGATCGCGGGCCATGACCACCCGTCCGGCACCGGGTGCCACCACCGGCGTGCCGGTTGGCGCCGCCAGGTCCCATCCGTTGTGAATTGCATCCGCCTGACCGCCGTCACGATACCGGAAATCGCGGCGGTCCCCGAAGAACGAGGTCTGCCGGTACCCCGAGACCGGCACCCGGAACGCACCGGTGTGGTACCGTGCCGCGGGGTCCACGGTCTGCAGAAGGTTCCACAGCACGCGCGACTGTTCCGCCTTCCGGGGGTCGTCGCTGGTCCGCAAATCGCTCATGGCGCTGTCGAGGGCAATTCGCTCGTGACGAAACGTCCGCGGGACAACCTGGACCGACCGCGGCGATGGCGTCATCGACGATGCGGGTCGGTCCGCCGGGGACGCCGCGTGCCCCACCGTCACCGAGAGCGAGGCGGTCCCGGTCCCGGCGGTGCTGGGAACGCCGAGGAGCGCCACCCACGCCTCGCGTCCCGTCCCGGGCTGCGCCGCCTCGCGCCAGGCCGCGGTCGACATCCCCGCGCCGCCCGGCAGTGTCAGGGTCACCGTCACCTCACTGAGCCGCTCGCCGGTCACGGACACCGTCAGCACCTCGCCCTGGCCCACGGACACCGGCGCGTGCACGGTGACGGGGAACGGACCGCTGTCGGTGGCACCGCCATCGGACGAGAGCTCCGCAGCCCGGGCCGTCGCACCACCGAGGATCGTCGTCAGCAGGAGAACCGCCGCCAGCGCGTGCCGCCGGACTCGGAACCGGGGCCGATTCCGCGCGTCAGACAAGCTGGTCATCTGAGCGGCGAACGTCGAGTACGACCAGCTGAATCGTCTCGTTCCCGTTGTAATAGTTCTTGCTGAACTCGAAGACCACGTCCAGCCGGTCGCGGAGGGTGAAGTCGGATTTGAAGCGCCCGGCGCCCCCCCAGAACACGGAGGGCCACTTGTACCCGCCGCCGGAGAGCAGCATGCGCAGATGATCCTGGTCGCGACCGATGATCTGTGCGTCCTCGAGCACCATGTTCCGCGCCAGAAAGCGCAACTGCGGGTTTGCCTGGCCGTACGGCTCGAAGCGCCGGACGATCGTCTCGAGCTCCGGGGTGAGGTACTTCGGGGGGAGCTCGGCGTCGATCGCCAGCTCCTCCTCCGTCTCCTCCTCCAGGCTGACCTGCGGGGCGAGCCGGCGGATGCGTTCCCAGAACTCGTCCAGGCGCTCCGGACGGAGGTGAAAGCCGGCGGCCTCGTCGTGGCCACCCCACTTCTCAAAGATGTCCTCGAACTGCTGCAGAAACGCGGTGGCCACAAATCCCCGGGCACTTCGAACGCTGCCGATAACCGCGTTGTCGATGGACGTCAGGACCGCAGCGGGCCGGTTGAAGCGTCGACTCAGGCGCCCGGCGATGATCCCGGTCACGCCGCGGTGGACCGACTCGTCGTGTACGGCGATCAGCTTGCCGCCAAACTCCTCGGCGGCGTCGTAGGCGCGGGGCAGGACGCTCTTCCACGCCTCGTCACCGTTCTGGCGCCGGCGGCGATTGAGGCCCACGATGTACTCCGAGAGCTCCTTCATCCGCGCAGCGTCGTCGGTCAGCAGCAGTTCCACCGCCACGGACGGCTCTCCCATGCGACCGGTGGCGTTGATCGCCGGCGAGAGGTTCCAGCTGATCTCGCGACTCCCGATGCGGCGCTGCGAGAGATCCAGGGTCGTCGCGAGGGCCGCGATTCCGGGCCACGGGGATTCGTTCAGACGCTCCAGGCCGCGACGGATCAGCATGCGGTTTTCGTCCACCGCCGGCATCATGTCCGCGAGGCTGGCGATCGCCACCAGGTCCATCACCGACTCGATCGACTCGCGGATCGCGGGAAATCGCTGGTCCACCACGGTCTGGTAGAGCGCGGCGAGGACGTCGACCTCCTCGGTGGTGCCGTCACGGTACCGCGCCATCCGCGAGGCATCCCCGATCTCGAGCAGGCTCTTCCCCGCCAGCGCCGGAAACAACTCCCGGACCTGGTCCGCGAGGTCGAGCATGTAAATGTCCACCTGGGGACCGAGGCCGCGGGCGAGCAGTTTCTGCTGCAGCGGGAGGTCGTAGCACACAAGAGTGCGCCCCACCAGAAACTCCTGCAGGCGACTGGTCTGGAGGGATGCAACGCCGGGCACGAGCGCCTCGGACACGCGGTCCACTTCCAGTCCGTTTTCCAAGAGGATCGCATCAACGACCACCGTATCGTTGGTGGGGCGGGCGTTCACCAGCGTGACCAGCTCGCCGAAAAGCTCGGTGTTGCCGACGGCGAGCGCCTGCCGGACCTTGGCGGTGACCGCGCATGCACACAGTCCGTCGAACGGATACCCGTCACCGACCTTGGGGTTGATGATCGCAACCGCCGGTGGCAACTGGTCCTGCGGGTTGTGATGATCGACCACGATCGTATCGATACCCGCGTCGGCCGCCGCCGCGATCTCCTCGACGTTGGTGATGCCGGAGTCCACGGTGACGATCAGCGTCCCGTCCTCGGCGGCGAACGCCTCCACCGCCTCCATGGTAAGGCCGTAGGGGTCGTCGCCCTCCGGCACCCGCCACCGGACCTCCATGCCCATCTCGCGGAGCGTGGAGACCATCACCGCGGTGCTGGTGATCCCGTCGACGTCGCGATCGCCGAACACCAGCACCTTCTCGCCCTCGTCCGCCGCCTGGCGGAGCCGTTCCACGGCGTCGGGCATGTCCTCGAACAGGAAGGGACTGTGGAGGTATCGCAGGTCGTTCTCGAGGTAGTACGGCAGGACCGCCCCCTCGGTGGCGCCCCGTCGGACAAGGATCGCCGCCGTGAGGAGGTCGGTCCCGAAGCGGGTCGAGATCTCCTTCACCGCCGCGGCATCGATCGGCGGTTTGTCCCACTTCATAGGGTCGACAGTTCCTCCAGGATCATATCCGTGGGAACCGTGGCGTTCCCGGAACTGTCCACCGAGATGCCCGCCTCCACCGTCTCGACCGCCTGACGGACCGCATCCTCGGAATGTCCCCAGACGGTCATGATCGCCTCCCCGGCGGAGACGGTGTCCCCCGGCTTTTTCAGAATCTCGAATCCGACGTCGGGGTGTACGTCATCGTCGGCCTTGTTGCGACCGGCCCCCAGGTACACCCCGCCCATGCCAACGCGATAGGCATCCATGCCGTCGATCACACCGGTCGCGGGTGCCGACACGGTACCGGACACGGGGGCGCGAAATGCACCGAGACGTTCGATCATCGCGGCGGGGTCGCCCCCCTGAAGGCGAATATTCTGCTCCATGTGCTTCCAGGCACTCCCGTCGGCGAGGGCGCCGCGGCAGCGCTCCTCCGCTTCCGCCACCGACGACGCGATCCCGTCGGCGACCAGCATCCACGCGGTGAGCCGCAGCGTCACCGTGAGCAGGTCGTCGCTGCGATGGTCCACCGGAACGCGCTCCACCGCCTCCGGGCACCGCAGGAGCGCCATGGACTCCTCAACCTCCAGGAAGTTGCCGACCTTGGCGCCCAGGGGATAGTCCATACGCGTGAGGACCGCCACGATCTGCTTGCCGAGACTTTTGCCGGTGTTGACGAGGGAGGTTGCCAGAGCCCGGGCGTCGTCCTGCGTTTTCATGAACGCCCCGGGACCGGTTTTGACGTCGAAGACGAGGGCGTCGGCGCCCTCGGCGAACTTCTTGGACATGATGCTGGAGGTGATGAGGGGCACGCTTTCCACCGTGCCGGTGACATCCCGGAGTGCGTAGAGCTGCCGGTCCGCGGGGACCACGTCGCGGCTCTGACCGGTCATGGCAAACCCGCACTCACCGATGATCTCGGCGAACCGTGCCGGTGAAAGGTCCGTGCGATACCCCGGGATCGACTCCAGTTTGTCCAGCGTTCCACCGGTGTGTCCGAGGGAGCGACCGCTCATCATCGGCACCCTGGCGCCACACGCCGCCGCCAGGGGCGCGAGAATCAGCGATACCTTGTCCCCCACCCCGCCGGTGGAGTGCTTGTCAACGAATGTTCCCGAGAGGCTGGAGAGATCGATCGTCTCTCCCGAGGCGATCATTTCCCGCGTGAGGTACCCGGTCTCTTCCGGCGTCATGCCGGCGAAAAAAACCGCCATGAGAAACGCGGAAACCTGGTACTCCGGAATCGACCCGTCCACGTATCCGCGGACGAGAAAGGAGATTTCCGCCTGCGACAGCGCCTCGCCCTGCCGCTTTTTGACTATGATGTCCAGTGCACGCATCCCTCGAGAATAGCACGGAAGCGCCGGCCATGACAGCCCGCGACCGGGGGCCTAGAGGAGGCCGCCGGCCACAGCGACGGTGTTCAGGGGACGCTCCGCCGCATCCTGCACCGCTGCCAGGACCACCGAGCGCGTCCGGGCCAGCGTATCCTCGTCCAGAGCCCGCGCGGTGAGAATCGCCAGTCCGCGTTCCTCGGCGGCGCGCAGAAACGCGGCACCCCGCGCGGGGAGCGGGAGCGTCGCCGGCCCCGCCCACTCCCCGGAGACCAGACCGTCGCCTCCGGGCTGGTAGTATCGGGTCTCCCCCTGCTGAAAGGGGCGCTCCGCCGCCACGCACGTGTCCAGGTCGGGCTGGACGCCCAGGATGGCGAGGTAGCGCCACAGCACTCCGAGCCCCACCTGGCGCACCAGGGGACCGCCGTACTCGCCGGGGCGCTGGAGCAGGTCGAGCCCCTGGCACAGCAGGTCGTACACCGCCGCCCCGGCATCGCCGGAGGCGTGGGTGCGCCAGATGAGTTCCGCCCACAGACTGGCGTGGTAAAAGGCGGTCAGGTCGTGCTGCAAATCCAGTGCATAGCGTTCCACCGCGAAATCGGTGATCTTGCTGCGTTCCTGCCGCGGATCGCGGTACAGCCACGCCTCGCCCCGGGCAAAGGGCACCACAGTGCCGCGGAGCGACGATCGTCGCGACCGCAGACCGTAGGCGACCGCCGGAAGCAGGCCCTCCTCAGGCGTCAGCAGGTCCACCAGTGCGTGGCTTTCGCCGAAGGGACTGATACGAAGGACGATGGCGAGCTGTTGACTGCTGCGGTTCACGTTCATAGCTTATACCAACCGCAGGACAGAACAACAACAATACTGAAACACAGGAAGCACCGATGTCAGAACAACGAGACATTCTCCCGGCAGACCAGGTACTGCCCAACAAGCTCTTTCTCATCGCCCTCAACGGCAAGCCGATTTTCCCGGGCCTCTTTACGCCCCTGATGATCACCTCCAAGGAGGATATCGAGGTCGTCCAACAGGCGATCGACGGCGACAAACACATCGGCCTCGTGATGACGCAGGACGAGGAGAACGAGGAGGCGCGGGTCGGGGATCTTCATGAGGTCGGCACCGCCGCCAAGATCCTCAAGCGCATAAACCTCCCGGACGGCGGGATGAACATCTTCGTCTCGACCCTCAAGCGGTTCCGGATCCGCAAGAACATCTCGGGAAACGACCTCCCCATGGTGGCGGCGGTGGACTACCTCGACGATACCAACACCGACGGCGATGAGGTCCAGGCGCTTACACGCTCGATCATCTCCGAGACCAAGCAGGTCAGCGAGAACAACCCGCTGTTCTCGGAGGAGATGCGGCTGAACATGGTCAACATCGACCAGCCCGGCAAGATCGCCGACTTCGTGACCAGCATCCTCAACATCGACCGCGACGCCCAGCAGGACGTTCTGGCGACGCTGGACGTCCATTCGCGCCTGGAGAAGGTGCTGATGTTCATCAAGAAGGAGCAGGAACTGCTGCGGATCCAGAAACGGATCCAGAGCCAGATCAACGACAAGATCGAAAAGAGCCAGCGCGAGTACTTCCTGAAGGAGGAGCTCAAGGCGATCAAACAGGAGCTGGGCATGCCCACCGATGCCAAGAGCTCCGAGTACCAGCGGTTCAAGGAGGCGATCGATTCCCTCCCCATCGAGGGCGAGGCGCGGAAGCAGGTTGAGCAGGAGCTGGAGAAGTTTCAGCTCATGGAGCCGAACTCCTCGGAGTTCACCGTCACCCGCAACTACCTCGACACGATCATCCAGCTCCCGTGGGGTGAGGCGGAGCGCCGTGAACTCGATCTGAAGAAGGCCTCCAAGGTTCTCGACGCCGACCACTACGGACTGGAGGACGTGAAGGAACGCATTCTGGAGTTCCTGGCGGTGCGCAAACTGAAAGGGGACATGAAGGGCTCCATCATCCTGCTGGTGGGTCCGCCGGGGGTTGGCAAGACCTCGATCGGCAAGTCCGTGGCCCGGGCACTGAGCAAGGAGTTCTTCCGCTTTTCGGTCGGCGGTATGCGCGATGAGGCGGAGATCAAGGGTCACCGCCGCACCTACGTGGGGGCGATGCCGGGGAAGGTGATCCAGGGCCTGAAAATCGTGGGCGCCAAAGACCCCGTGTTCATGATCGACGAGATCGACAAGCTCGGCTCCAGCTTTCAGGGAGACCCGTCCTCGGCACTGCTGGAAGTGCTGGACCCCGAGCAGAACGTGGCGTTCCGCGACCACTACCTGGATCTGCCCTTCGACATCTCCAACATCCTCTTCATCGCCACCGCCAACACGCTGGACACGGTCCCGGCGCCGCTGCTGGATCGCATGGAAGTGATCCGCCTCTCCGGATACATCGACGAAGAGAAGATCGCCATCGCCCGCAAGTACCTCGTTCCCCGGTCGGCGGAGCGGGCGGGCCTCTCGCGGAAACAGGTCCGCTACAACAAGGCGGCGCTCAGGGCGATCGCCAACGACTACGCCCGCGAGGCAGGCATGCGGCGCTACGAGCAAATGCTCGACAAGATCCATCGCAAGCTTGCCCGGGAGCAGGTCAGCGACGAGGCGGCGCCGGAGACCTACGAGATCACGCCCGAGGTGCTGGAACGCTACCTGGGTCAGCCGGTCTTCCCGGAGGATGCGGGGAAGAAGGTTGACCGTCCCGGCATGACCGTCGGTCTCGCGTGGACCCCCTACGGCGGTGATACCCTGATCATCGAAGCGATCGGAAACCCCGGCAAGGGCGGGTACAAGCTCACCGGTCAGATGGGAGCGGTCATGCAGGAGAGCGCCAACATCGCCTACAGCTTTGTGCGCCACATCGCCCAGGACTACGGCGTGGACAGTCGGTTTTTCGACGAGAACGAAATTCATATCCACATCCCGGCGGGTGCAACGCCCAAGGACGGTCCCTCCGCCGGTATCACGATGGCCACGACGCTTTTGTCGCTCGCGCGGGACAAGAAGATTCGCAACCGCCTGGCGATGACCGGCGAACTCTCGCTGGTGGGGCAGGTCCTCCCGATCGGCGGTCTGAAGGAAAAGACGATCGCGGCTCGCCGCAACGGGATCAAACACGTTATCATCCCGAAGCAGAATGAGAAGGACTTGCAGGAAATCCCCGACCACGTCAAACGCGGGATCACCTTTTACCCGGTGGACCGCATGGAGGAAGTGCTGGAGATCGCCTTCGGTGAGTCGGCGCGCACATAGGATCGCCGTGGTACTCGCCACGGTCCTGGCTATGACCGGGTGCGCCGACGGAAACACCGATCACCCCACCGCCGGCGGCGGGGTGACGGACGAGGCGGCGGAACAGGCTCCGTCGCCGTCGGCGGTGCACCCCGATTTCAGCCTCACCGCCGACGACCTCGACATGCTCACCGACGGGATGCCGCCAGAGATTCGTGCACGCATCGCGGACCGACCGACGGTGTTCCTCGAACGGGCGAAGGACCTGCTGGCACTGCCGGAGATGATTCTCGCCCGTGCCGACAAACAGACAAGGCTTCCGGCGGACTTCGAGCCCGCCGACCTGGTGGACCTGGCGCGCTACGGCGACCGGTGGATCCTCAACCGGGAGGGGTTATCGCTGCGGGCGCCGGTCATTCCGGACCTGGCGGCGATGATCGAGGCGGCGCGCCTCGACGGCATCCTCCTCGACATTTCCAGTTCCTACCGCAGCTACGACTACCAGGACCGCCTCTTTGCGTACTGGGTCGACCAGCTAGGACAGGAGGAGGCGGAGCGCGTGAGCGCCCGCCCGGGAACGAGCCAGCACCAGCTCGGGACAACGATGGACTTCGGGAGCGTGAGCGAGGAGTTTGCCGACGTCCCCGCCGGCCGCTGGCTTGCGGCACACGCCTGGCGTTTCGGGTTCTCCCTCTCCTACCCCGACGGGATGGAGTCGATCACCGGCTACGCCTACGAACCGTGGCACTTCCGCTGGATCTCGAGGGCGGGGACCGCGATGGAACGTGAGTTTTTCGGCGGAGTCCAGCAGTATTTCATCGAGTTCTGGGAGTCCGCGGGCCCCACCCTCGCCGGTGCTTGCACCGCCTGCTCCTGACGGGCTACCGTGAAACCATGAACAGCAGCCGCGCGGCGGAGATCGCCGTCTCATTTCCCGATATCGTCCTCCCGGCGGAGTCCGTCGATCTGGAGCGCTGGGCGGTGATCGCCTGCGACCAGTTCACATCCGACCCCTCGTACTGGGAGGCCGTCGAGCGATTCGTCGGTGACGCACCGTCGACCCTTCACATGGTTCTTCCCGAGGCGTACCTCGGCGGCACCGATGAGGCGGGCCGTCGTGAACGGATCGCGGCAACGATGGAACGCTACAGCACCGACGGTACGCTGCGAACGGTTTCGGAGTCGATGGTGTACGTGCTGCGCACGCTCAACACCGGAACGCTTCGACGCGGGATCATCACGGCGCTTGACCTTGAGGAGTACGACTACAGCCCGGGAAGCACGGCCCAGGTCCGTGCCAGTGAGGAGACGATCCCCGCGCGCCTCCCGGCGCGGGTGGACGTCCGCCGCGGTGCAGCGCTGGAAACTCCCCATGTTCTCGTTCTCTACGACGATCCCGGCAGCAGCGTCACGGCTGCCCTGGATGGCGCCGCCGCCGACCTCGAGGTCCTGTACGACACGCCGCTCATGGAGCGCGGCGGGTCTGTGCGCGGACTGCGGATTCCGGCGGCCACACCCGTCGCCGACGCCGTCGTGGCGGCGCTTGCGGACCTGGATACCGTGGACCGGTACGGATTTCGGTTTGCTACCGGCGACGGAAACCACAGTCTCGCCGCGGCGAAGGCTCTCTGGGAGGAACACAAGGCCGCCGGTGCCGCCCCCGACGATCCGCGACGCTGGTGCCTCGTGGAACTGGTAAACGTGTACGACCCCGGCCTGCCCTTTCATCCGATCCACCGCCTGGTCACCGGGAACGAGGGCGCGCTTCTTGACGCGCTCCTGCACCACAGCGATGCCCGCTTCCACGGTTTTCCCGTTGATCGCATCGCGGGACATATCGCCTACGAGGGGCTGTCGCCGCGCGAAATCGCGTTCGTGGGCCCCACACAGGCGGGGATCCTCACACTGCCGGAGGACGGCGACCTGCCGGTGGCGATCGCCGACGCCGCGATCGCGGCGGTAGAGGAAGCCGAGGTTGACTACGTACACGGATTTGAGGAAGTGGTAACCGTAGCCGAACAGCGGGACGGGGTGGCGATCGTGCTGCCCGAAATCGACCGCGGCCAGCTGTTTGCCACGGTCAGTCGCGACGGCGCCCTGCCGCGGAAGGCGTTCTCACTGGGCGAGGCGCGCGACAAGCGCTACTACCTGGAGTGTCGCAGCCTCCGTCAGACCTGAAACTCCTCGCCGTCGACCTCCACATCCCAGCGGCCGTCCTCGCGACGCCGCCGCAGGAGGACGAGCTGCGGTTGCGCCGCCAGCGAATCCACGAGTATATACACCAGCGCCACCGCCAGACCGATCGACCGGAAGAGCGGCCGGTTGTCGCGCGTCTCCGGCATGACCGGCGGGAGCGCCCCGGGAAGGTAGCGGTGCCGCGGCCGTGGCTGTCGTCCCTCAATGCGCAGGACATACTCGTCCGGTGCCACGAGCCCGGAGTCGCGGGCTTCGAGGCGGATCGTCTCCGCCTCCGTGGTCAGCTGCTGGACCTGTCGCTGCAGGGCCGCGTGACGTTCCTCGACACGGGCGAGATCCGCTTCGGACACCTGAATGTACTCCTCGAGCAACCCTTGCGCCACAAAGCCATAGCTCCCGAAGAACAGTTCCAGAGTGAGGTACGTACCGAGTCCAACCAGCGCCGCAAACAGCAGAGACCAGAGCTTCATCACTCTCAGAATACGGTTGCTTGTGGCCGGAGCTTTAGGTCGAGCGCTATCGGCGCACAAATAGTTGCGTCCGCCATCGTCTACCATTACTTTTGACTTAACCCGGAACTGGAATTCTCCGACATACTGTAGGGACAGCCATTTCTCCGGCCGGGAGCAGGTACATGGACGAACTGAGAAACGAAGAGATGCAGGACGAAGAACTCGAGCGGTACGGCGTCTGGGTCAAGGCTGGCCCGGAGGAAGTCATGGAGGCCGACGACGACTTCTCGTTCGCCGACCTTCCACAGGATAGCGGCGGAACTGACGATGACGTATTCGGCGACGCCGGGACGCCCGACGAGGGCACCGGACCGGACACCGACCGGTCTGACGACAGCGCCGCAGCAGACGATCTCGCCGCGGTTGATGAGTTCGACGACCTGAGTCTGGACGATCTCGATTTTCCCGACGACCTCGACGAGGAAACGCCCACGGAAGAACAGCCAGAGGGGCTGTACGCGGCGGAACCCACCGACGAGGGGGAGACAGAGTTCGATCTCCCGGATTTCGGCGATGAGGACACACCGGGGGACGACGACGAGGACGTCTCACTGACGCTGGCCGACGAGGACGATGATCTCACGATTGACGCGATCGACAGCGCCGCGGCCTCACTGGAGGAACCGGAGGAGGTCGAGGACGATCTGGTGTCCCTGGACGATCTCGACATCGATGTCCCCGACGAGGACCCGGACCCCTTCAGCTCCCTCGAATCAGACGACGAGTCCACCGACGACGAGTCCGCCGACGACGATCTGGATCTGGATGAGCTCACCGAGGAGTTGCCGGACGACTTCGAGGAGCTGGACCTGGACGCCGCGGACCCCCTGGCGGGCGACTCGAGCGAGGAGTTCGACTCATCGATTCCCGGCAGTGATGATGAACTCAGCGACATCTCCGTTGACGACATCACCGTGGACGACACCTCCGAGGATCTGCCGGAGCTGGAAGCCGATGAGATTGAAGCGGACGAAACCGGGACGGAACACGACTTTACGCCGGAAACCGCCGGTATCGAGATCGTCGAGAGCGGTCCCAGCAATCGCCTGACCCCGGACGAGGAGGAATTCCTCGACGAGGATCTCGATTTGCAAAACGAGTCGGAAAGTGCTATACCACCGTCAATGGACCTGCAGGAACGGGAAGCGTTCGAGCGCATCCAGACGGAACTCTCGGACATCAAAAAAGAACTCGCTGACCTCAAGGCGGCGCTGCGCGCCGGCGTGACCCCCACTGTTGCACCCGAAGAACCTCCCGTAGAGGCGGATGATGCGGAGCAGCAGGAGGTCCAGGAGGTCGGCCAGACCGGTCCCGGCTTTTTCGAAGAAGAAGAAGACGAGACGATCGCGCTCACCGGTGACGAACTGGACAACATCCTCAATACCGCCGAGTTCACCGAGCAGGCGGGGGAGGCGGAAGAGCTCGAGGATGACTACCTCATGGAACCCGAGCCACCGCAGGCGGCACCGGAATCCGCAGGCGACGATACCGCTTCGTTCGAAGATGAGGGCGGTGACGACGACAGCGTATCGCACATCGACCTGGAACCGGTGGACAACGAGTCGGTCGTGTTTGAGGGTGACGAATCCGCCATCGACGAGCTGGCCGACATGGACATCGACAGCGAGCTCGCCGATATCGAGGGACTGAGCGACGATTCCGAGATCGACGAGGACGACGAGATCGATATCGATCTCGACAGTCTCGACGATGTCGACACCAGCGGCGTACTGGACCAGGGAGCCGACGACGCGGCTCTGGAAGCGGCCGCCGAAGCCGACCAGCAGGCGCTCACATCCAGCGAAGACCTCGACCTGGACGACCTGGAACTGGACGATGCCGACCTCGATTCCATCGATCTCGGCGACGACGACCTCGAACTCGAGGAACCTGAGGCGGCCGAGGACGAAGAGTCGGTGGTCGAAGAGCCGGGGGACGACGAACCGGCCACCGCGGACGGCGGGTTTGACGACTTTGCCGCCGCCGTGGAAGAGGACATCGCCGCCGGAGATGAGGGCGTGGAACTCGACGAGCAGTTCGACATGGACGCTGCGGCGCCGACCGTCGAACCCGAGATCGAAGAAGACGACGCCGGATTCGGGGACGAGATCGAAATCGACCTGGACGATATTGACGGCTTCGACGAGGTGGAGGCCGAGACGCCGGCCCCGTCCGTGGCGGAGGAGCCGGCGATGGAAGAACCACCGCTGGAAGAACCGGCCCCCGAAGAACCTGCCGCCGCAGAACCGGCTGCAGCCCCTGCCCCCAGCGATGAGGAGTCCGACCAGGCCGGCGACGAACACGAATCGTCCATTTCCGATCTCCCGGAAGATCTCAAACAGGAGATCCGTTCGGTCCTGAGCTATATGGACCAGCTGCTGGAGGCGCTTCCGGACGACAAGATCGAGGAGTTCGCACACTCCGAGCATTTCGAGGTGTACAGGCGCCTGTTTGAGGAACTCGGACTCGAGACCTGAATCGGGGAATGGAGCGAGCCTGATGGGTCTGATCGAGCGTCTCAACGGCCCTGCCGATTCGGACTCGGTATTCGCGCGGGCCTTCGCCCTCCGTGACGGCAGACGCGCACCGGAGGAGGAACCGGATACCGACGGTTCGGTACCCGATCTCCCCGCCGGCGTCACCCTCGGGGAAGACGGCAGTGTGGATGCCGGGGCCGCGGTCCGTGCGCTCCTGAAGGAACTCCAGGTCCAGCGAAGTTTCGGCATCACCACTCCGTCACACCTGTTTTCGCTCCTGCATCGACATCTGCACGTGGACCGCGGCGCGTTTCTGGTCCCTGCCCCGGAGGACGAGTTTCTGCCCGCAGCGACCGCCGGCCTCGACCGTACAAGCGCCCTGAGGCTGCGGATCACGGGCCCCGAAATCGAGGCTCTGATCGAAGGACCGAAGGTCGTGATCCTCTCGGGGGCGCAACGGGCTCTGTTCTCCGACCGCCTGTCGCGGGGGGATTACCGACGGTCGCCCCGCATCGCCCTCTTTCCGTTTTTTCATCTGAAGCGACTGCTGGCCACGCTGATCGTGTTCGGCTCTCCGATCCTCGAGCTCGATCCCGCGGTGCTCGACGTGATCCTCGGGGCGCTGTCCGACGGCGCCGGGCGCATGCTCTTCGACGGCCGACACCGACCGCTGGGCAACCGGTCCCGCTCCGTTGTACTGCGCCCCGACCAGGCCGCAGACACGGTGAAACGCCTCTCCCGGGGGCCCGGCAACGACACCACCAGCCTGAGTTCGTTTCAGACGGACCTCACCCCGCTGGTGAACCTCGTGCGGGAGGTGCACCCACACCTCGACCACAGCCGCCTGGTTGAAGACATGATCGACACCACAGCTCTTTTGGTGTCCGACACCCACGATGTGGTCCACTACGGCGGGGGACGGATTCTGTTCCTCGGCCGATCCGTCCCCACGATCGATACCGGCCTCCTGGTTCATCTGATCAGCACCACGATCGCACACCTTTTCGGGGTCGCCGCACGCCCCGTACTCGACTTTCAGGAGCGCTCGGTCGACGAGATCGCCCGTGACTCGTGAGTCGCGCGTCGGCCGCGGCGGCCGCCCCACCCTTCTGGTAAACGGCGTTACACTTCACTCGAGCTACGACCCCGAGCGGGAAGCCCGCCGTGTCTGTGACGGGCTCCTCGACCGGTCGGCGGCGCCCGCTACAATCATCGTGGTCGGCGAAGGGGTTCCCTATCTCGCAGACGAGCTACGACGGCGCGTCCCAACCTGCCGGATTCTGAGCCTGTCGCTGGGTCCCGTTCCGGACGACGCGCGGGACTCGCTGGACCTCGACGGCGTTGTTACCGAGACGGTTCGCGACTGGATTCGGCGCCGCCTCCACCCGCTGGACGCTCCACGTACCGACGTAGTGGTGTGGGAAGCGGCGCGTCGGGCGGCGCCGGGCACCGTGAGCGGTGCGGAACACGCGTTCCTCGCGGCGATGCGCGACCTGCAGGGCCAGATCGCGACGGTGGGTTCGTTCGGTCGCCGCTGGCTGGCAAACGCTGTCCGAAACGCCGTGTGCGTCGACGAGACGTGGATTCCCACCGCCCTGCCGGAACGCCTCATCGTTGCAACCAGCGGCCCGGGGCTATCGATGACGCTGTCGGCCCCGGCGTCCCGCGATGGCGATCGCGCCGTGCTGGCCACGAGCTCAGCCCTGGCCACGCTCCGGGCGAGGGGCCGTGCGCCGGATCTGATCATGCACACCGACGGCGGATTCTGGGCGGCACGATACCTGAACCCGCCGGCGCTTTCCGCGGGGGTCGGGACATCCGCGCCGTTGCTGGCGTTTCCGTCCCGCGCGGCGTTGCCGATGGCACTCTACCGACACCGTGTCGCCACCGCCCGGGCGGTACCCCTGCGGACCGGATGGCTCGGTGACGCCCTTGCCCCGGACTCCGATCGCTGGATGGCCGTCGCGGAACAACCAACGGTGGCCGCCTCGACGCTGGCGTTCGCCACATCGTTGGCTCCCACGGCGGATCTGGTGCTCGCCGGATTCGATCTGGCGTCGTACGGATTCGACACCCACAGTCGCCCCCACGCGAACGACACCGTGATCGCCGGACTCGCCCATCGCCTGAACCCACAGGTCACCCAGCGTGTCCGCCGTGCACTCGGTGGAGACGCGGTGGCCCTGACCTGGTCGGACGGGACGCCGGGGTTTCAGACGCCGGCGTTGAACGCGTTTCAACCGGCGATTCGTGCCGCCGTCGCCAGTCATCGGGGACCGGTGGCCCGGCCCGCGGGGATTCCCGCAACGCCGGCCCTGGACGGGCTCGCCGGTGTCCACTCCCTCGGTGGGGCGGACGATCGCCGGGCACAGCGACGCGAGTCCGCTGGTATCACCGCCCGGCGGCACTCTCGCCCGCCCCGGCGCGATCGCCGCGTCCACGTACGCCGTGTCCTCGACGCCTGGCGGGAGCTGACGGCGACGGTTTCGGACGGGATGTTGCAGGACGCCACGGTCAGGGATCTCGCCTTCCACCTCGCTCCGGTTGCCACCCTGACGTACCAGCGTGGCGCCGGCGACGCCGATGGCGTCGTGGCCGGGATCCAAGCCGGACTGGAGCGTCTCGGACGGCTTGTGGAGCACCTCGATGGCTGACTCGCCCACAGTCGGCAGCGACCGAATCCTCACCGCAAACCTCGACGCCCTCGCGCGTCGCGATCCCGCCCTGGCCGATCGCATCCGCCGAGGAGGCACCAACACCCGCCTGGCGATCGTTCCGTCGCGATCGGGAGCACCGACCGCGGTCCTACGCCCGGCGCGCGACGCCGGATCGGAGGTCTGGCTCCACTCGCGCTACGATCCGCGCCGGGAGGCAGATCGAATCGTTGCCGGAATGGCGCAGGGCGCCACCTGCGTGTGCATCGGGTTCGGTGCGGGCTGGGTCCCGCGCGCGTATCTCAACCGGGTCCGGTACGCATCGGTTGTGGTCTTTGAGCCCGATGTCGCGGCACTGCGGATTGCGCTCGCCACCGACGATGCCTTCGCCGGTGTTCTCGCCACCGGCCGCCTCCGGCTGTGCGAGACCCGCGACGAGCTGGCGCTCGGGATCGCCGAGGTCCACCAGGCGGCAATCGCCGACGGAATTGTGAGCCATGAACTTTCCGGCAGGGATCGGAACGAACCCGACCTGTTCCGTGCCGCCCGCGGAACGGTGCAGGAGGCGAGCCGGAGACAGGCTGCGGAGTACGCAACGATCCGTCGCTTCGGCGTTGCGTGGTTTACCCACACGGTCGCCAACAGCGCGCTCATGGACGCACACCGGCAGGCGCGCGCCTCCGGCGACCTGGTGGCACGACTCGAAGGGCCGGCAACCGTGGTCGCCGCCGGCCCTTCGCTGGACACATATCTGGAGAGCGGTCGACACCTCCCTGGTCCGCTCGTGGCGGTGGATACAGCGGTACCTGCGCTTCTGGCGCGAGGAATCCACCCCACCGTCGTCGTCAGCCTGGACCCCCAGGGGTGGTCGGTTCTGCATTTTCGTCGACGGCTGCCGGAGAACGTGCTCCTGGTGGCGGATCCCGGTGTAAGCCCCCGGGTGTTC